>ULXS01018279.1_pt1 | contig 107237 bp, 105 predicted proteins | sample 1961421 | NCBI WGS metagenome assembly ULXS01 (sample SAMEA4835842, study PRJEB28245) | human gut metagenome | biome: gut microbiome; material: fecal sample | place: Denmark | collected 2008
ATATCTTATCATGACCGCTTTCGTTTGTCAACAACTTTTTTGATTTTTTCAAATCTTTTTTCCAACCGAAAAACCTTCGTTTCTGCGGTGGATTTTCATACTACCATATTGTTTCCTGCTTTGTCAACAACTTTTTACATTTATTTTTCAAAGCATTTACAATGGCATAAAAGGCGTAAAAAAAGAAATCTCAATCTCTTAAGATTCTTCTCTTACTTCCTATTGGTAGTAAACGGAGAAAGAGGGATTTGAACCCTCGCGCCGGTTGCCCGACCTACACCCTTAGCAGGGGCGCCTCTTCAGCCTCTTGAGTATTTCTCCATAATCTGAAAATCGTCTCTACCAATATGTTATTGGCGTCATTTCGTGACGCAAAAATTATTATACATAAGGTCTATGTGTTTGTCAATTGCTTTTTTTATTAATTGTAGATATTGTTTATAAATATTCTTTAATAGCTTCTTCAATCCTGGATTTTACAAGATCTGCAATTTCCGGAGTCTTTAATTGTTTATATTCTTCATAGCAGATCGGTTTCAGATAAATCAATTTTACAGTTACCGGGGCTATGGACTTTTCATCAAAAGGTTTGTATGAATCAATCAGAGCACAGGGAACAATGGGGCATTTAGCCCTGACCGCACTTTTGAATGTTCCTCCCTTAAACGGAAGCAGCTGATTCCCCATGCGACTTCTGGTTCCTTCCGGGAAAATCAGAAAGTTTCTTCCCTTCTTTACTTCTTCGGTCATCTGATTGATTACCTGAAGAGACTGTTTAATGTCTTCTCTGTCTATTGCAATTGCATGCAAAGCCTTAAATACCTGCTTTAACAGTATTACGTTACTGACTTCCTTTTTATATACCACAGAAAAAGGAACCGGACAGGATTCCAGAAAAACAAGCGCATCAAACATTCCCTGATGATTCGGGAAAAAAATAAAACCATTTTCTTTGGGAATATTTTCCAGCCCATAGCTTTCTATTTTTACTCTTCCGGCCCGATTGGCTGCCTTAGTTACTTTTTTAATAAATGCATAGTTTTCTTCCAGATTGAAGTTCTTCCGGGTTCCCAACCACCAGATACGCATCAGATAATACGGTACTTTATAAAAAAGTCTTACTACCATTAATATAATTCTGTACATATGTTATCTCCAGTTGCCTCACTCCCGGCAATACTCCTTCGTCGCCGTCTCATATAGATTATTACCCTGTGCATCAATGACTACGATTACCGGGAAATTGTTGACCGTCAATCTACGAATAGCTTCTGTGCCCAGATCATCATAAGCAATCACTTCCGACGAGGTAATTGACTTTGACAATAATGCGCCTGCGCCTCCTACTGCAGCAAAATAAACAGCTCCGTTGCGAACGATCGCATCCGCCACTTCCTTTGACCTTTTTCCCTTTCCGATCATTCCTTTCAGTCCAAGATCAAGAAGTCTCGGTGCATACTTATCCATTCTGCTGGCTGTGGTCGGTCCTGCAGATCCTATTTGTCTGCCCTCTCTGGCAGGAGACGGTCCCATATAATAGATCACATTATTTTCCATTTTCAGCGGAAGTTCTTCTCCTCTGTCCAGAGTCTCCTGCATTCTCTTGTGCGCTGCATCTCTTGCCGTATATATTGTGCCTGTTAAATATACATAATCCCCCGCCTTTAATGAGTGGGCATCTTTCTCACTAAGTGGTACATTTACGTATCTGTCCATACTGTTTTCTCCATTGCTTTTTCATCCGGGATATCAGATTTCTCTGACTGCGTGTCTGTTCACATGGCAACATATATTTACCGCAACCGGTAATCCGGCAATATGGGTTGCATATGTGTTAATATTTACCGCAAGTGCCGTTGTTGTCCCTCCCAATCCACCGGGACCTATGCCGGTTCTGTTGATCTTCTCCAGCATCTCTTCCTCCAGTTCTTTTACATAAGGGATCTCAGAGTGTTTATCAATCGGTCTGGTCAGAGCCTCCTTCGCCAGCAAAGCACATTTTTCAAAAGTGCCGCCGATACCCACTCCCACCACCATCGGCGGACAAGCATTCGGTCCGGCATCCTTTACGGCTGTAAGGATTGCGTTTTTCACACCTTCTATTCCATCCGCCGGCTTCAGCATAAACACCCGGCTCATATTTTCACTTCCAAAACCTTTCGGTGCAACAGTGACAGTAATGCGGTCTCCGGGAATAATACTGTAATGAATGATTGCCGGTGTATTATCCCTGGTATTTTCACGATAAATCGGATCTCTTACCACCGATTTACGTAGATATCCATCCACGTATCCGCGGCGAACTCCCTCGTTCACAGCATCTTCCACATTTCCGCCTACAAAATGAACGTCCTGACCTACTTTCAAAAACACCACGGCCATACCGGTGTCCTGGCAGATAGGAATCATATCTTTCTCTGCAATTTCCATATTTTCCTGTAGCTGACTCAGAATCTGTCTGCCTAAAGGAGCCTGTTCCCGATTTTGTGCCTCGGTAAAAGCAGTCTTCATATCTTCCGACAGATAATGATTGGCCTCGATACACATTTCACTGATATTTTGCGCCAAAACGCTCACATCTACTGTTCTCATACTCTCACCATGTTATTCTGTAATTGTTCTACAAACCTCTTCCAGTTCTTCCGGTGTGCTCTCTCCCGGTGTCCATAAAATCTTCTGTCCGTCATTCACATAGCGGGGAATCAGATGCATATGAAAATGCTGTACTGTCTGTCCAGCTGCTTCTCCATTGTTCTGAACAATATTCAAGCCGTCGCAGTTCAGTTTTTCCTTCATTTTTATCGCAAGCTTCTTCGCAAGGACAAATACTTTCGATGCTGTCTCATCCGGTAATTCATATAAGTTATCCGCATGCTCCTTGGGTAAAATAAGAGCATGACCCTTTGTTGCCGGTCCAAGGTCCAAAATTACTCTGAAATCTTCGTCTTCGTACAATGTTTTGGAAGGAATATCTCCATTCGCAATTTTACAGAAAATACAATCCTCTTTTTTCATCTTTCTCGCTCCTATCTGTTTATCTATCCTTTTCCTCAAAGGGAAATGCCTGATCCAAGGTTCTCAAAATACGGAAATCCCCTTTCATGCGCTGCATAACGCCGGACATAAATGCTCTCTGAAAAGTCATTCTTCCATTTATAATATCTTCCATTGCAGCTCGGTTCATAGACATCTCAACATCGTGTTTTTCGGTTTCTCCGTAGCCGCAATCCACAGAGGTTCCATTCACTGCAATCCACATAGGTGCTTTCTTTTCTTCTATTATAATAGTATAAATTGCTTCAAAACCCGGTTGTGGAACAAATGCCTTCTTAAATTCACTGAGATATTCTTCTTCACCATCTGCTCCGTTATTATCCAGCATTCCACGGAACATGCTGGTAAGCTCCTGAATATCCTCTTTCTGCCTCTGCACATAACTGTCATCCGACACATACTCCGACAGCTGCTCCGTCTCCTGCGGCGTAAGATTAATGGATTTCGGAATTGTAATTTTCTGTCTCATCACCTTATTACTGGCCGGAAAACTGGCCAGTTTCTGATTGATGGTGCGATACATGTTCTCCGCTTTTTTCTCAATAATATGGCCATACTGCTCATTCATTTCCAAAGACACAGTATTCTCTATATATCCGCAGATTCCACTGCAGGGCAGTCCACCCAGGATCTCCCATGCCGTAGCCAGGTTCAGTTTACCTTCCCTCTCTCCATATGTAGTAGACATTACTACCGGACACATATAAATACCGGCAATGGCTTCCTTATCACCATATAGCCAGCAGGCATCCAGAAATTGCTGCATATAGCCGCCAATACCGTACCATTCCACCGTAGTTGCCAGGATAATACCGTCTGCTTCTTTTAGCGTCTGCGGCAATGTTGTAATGTTGGTCTTGCCGTCATAGAGGTTATACCGCTCCACGTGTACACGTAGCTCCTCCAGGACTTCCTGCATTTTGTTGATGACATAAATGGTAGGATCATCAATAATCCCCCGTCCTCCGTAATAGATATTGATATTCAAGTCTACACCTCTCGATTTCTTTTTTGCTTTCTTATCATACAGAGCAATGCCCCTGCCAGGAAACCGGTCAAAAGCCCGCCCACATGCGCTGCATTGTCCACGTTCTGCGCCGTGAATCCATTATAAAGAGATAACGCGATCATCAGTATTACTCGTTTGGGTGTAACATCCGGCATAGATCTCCGATCCAGTAAAATCCATGCCAACAACACTCCGTCCAAGCCGAAAATCGCACCGCTCGCCCCTACCGAAGCAATTCTTTCCATTGCTATCACCTTATAAATCAGAGAACAAATATTGGCGCCGATCCCGGATAATAAATACAGAATCAAAAACTGTAAATGCCCTGTTACTTTTTCTATCATTGCTCCCAGAAAAAACAGGATTACCATATTATTAAAAAGGTGCTCTATGCCCGCATGTAAAAAAGTGGATGATAAAATTCTTCCATACTCCCCATACCGCAACACAGCTACTGCGTCCAGTTCGCCTATATTATATAACAGATCCCCCGTAAAAGTACATATCAGATACACAATAACATTGATTACCACAAGTGTTCCGCACACAATAGGAAGGTTCTGTCTTTTTTGCATCTATCCTGTTCCTCCGGAAATGATCATCCTTAATATCAATATCTAAAATGTACCACTGTTTCCGGCATTGCGTCAACCAAAAGGATGTCATACTTATATCAACGGTATATCAATGTCCTTTTTCCAAAGGTTATCTCATCACCCTCTTCCAATTTTCTTTTCTCATAAGGCTGCATGCGCAGTCCGTTTTTGAAAGTTCCATTCGTGGAATTCATATCTTCCAGATAATATCCGTCTTCTTCTTTTACAATTCTGGCATGAAGTCTGCTGATCGACAGATCCTCCAGTACCAGATCCGCCTCTCCCCTTTTCTTGCCTATTGTATAAGCTTCCTGGTCCAATGTTGCGATCAGTGATCCTTCTTCCGTCAGCAATCGATGTTTTATTTCACGCATTGCCGACTGTTCTCCCATATATACAGTCCGACCCATATCTTCCTCTTCATATGCCGTTTCCTCTGCTACCGCATATCCGTTCATGGTCAGTTGCAGATTTCTGCTATAATTTTCCCTTTCTTGTTTCTCTTTCTTTTTGCGGTTTTCCCATAATGCAAATAAACTCTTTTTCTCACCTGTCGTTCGATTTTCTTCCCGTTTATTCTCTATTTTTTCTTCTGCCGGCAAAATATCCTCCGTCTTCTGTTGTATCATTTCCTCTTTTGTATGTTCTGTTGGATCGATTCCGGAGATCCGCAGGCATTCCGCATCTTCATAAATTTTCTGCTGCAGATACACTTCTCCGGCCGTCTCATACTGTTCATATGCCTTATACAAATATTCCACCATTTCTTCATCCTGGTAATCAATATGTTCTATCAGGTATTCCAGTAATTCATGAAAACCGGTCTCCTGCCTGCAATAAGGAATGTATATGAAATAGAAATCATTCTTTTCCAAATCCTGATAGATATGATTCGGAAACCATACGATATTGCTCTCCTCCAATAAAAAGCGGGACATTTCCTGTCGGACTCTTCTCATGCTCCACAAAAAATCAGTCAGCCACTGTCTGTTTATCACCTTTTTATCAAAAAGCTGTGCTATATTCTGTCTAGATGTAATGTCATAATACAGATAGGCATTTCCATCAATATATCGCAGGCTGCATGGGAGCAATCCCTTGATTCCTCCCCGGCTGATCATACAATATTGATATCTTTTTTCCTCTGGCTTTTCTCCCAGAGCCATTCTTTCATAGTTTGCATTCAGGCTTCGAATATATTCTGTATTTATCATAACTAAACTTTCCCTTCTTAATTATTTTCTTCCGTATTATCCCTTTTGTTCTGTACATTTCTGCTTCTTCTCAGCCAAAATACCGGCGAAATCCTATCTGCTTGAAAAGAAGCTTTGGCACTCCAATATTTTTCTTGCGTTCCCATACCGGCAAAAGGATATCTGAGTCGTCCTGCTTTTTCAAGAATGACATCGTTTTTTTCCAGATTCCACAATGGGTCCTCATTTTCCCACGCAATATATTTCTCCTCGTCAAAATGCAATGCTTTCTTCTGCATATAGTCATTCAGCTGCTCTTTTGTGAGTGTCCACTTACTTCCGCTGAGAACGGTCGCTTTTCCTATATCCTGTTCCAACAGGCATCTGTCATATTGAAAAAGTAACAAATAGGTCATTAATAAAATAACTGACAGAATTATCGGGTAAAGAATTGCAGCTTCTACTGTAAAATACGCATCAGACTCTTTTTTCATAATTACATTTCCTCCGGTTTTATATCATCCAGGTGGTTAAATAAGCCAAAAATAAAAAAGGAATGTACGGAATACGCCTTTTTCGATCCCGTCTAAGCATATAAAGAATCATAGAATACAGAAATATATAAATAAGGCTCAGACAAAATATAAGCAATGCCTGTCCATCTCTGCATATACTTCCCAACTGGATCAATACAATGCCGTCCGCCATGCCGATTGCTTCCGTCATCTTTGTCAGGAGAAGCAATATTATCCCCGGTACCATTTCTACAATAATCCCTGTTTTCCAGCCCATTATGCAGATATCTGTTATGACAAGTAAGCTTCCTAAAAACAGCAGCCATACCGGAATTGTTCTTTTCCGAATATCACACAGGCTTATTTTTCCGAGATAAACACTCCATATGATTTTTTCCACCCAAAATACCATTTTGTTTTACCTATCTTTCGAATTGTTTCCCCTGCATCTGCTACACACTTCATATTTGAAAGCTTCCTCTTTGGGAATTTTTTGTACTGTCCGTTTTAATCCGGGGCAATCCCGCCGGCTGTGATAACATTCTCCGTTTTCCGAAACGAAAAATAGCAGTCCTCCTGTCGGATGCGGTATTTTGTCTGTGCATTTTTCACATGGTCTGTACTCCCGCAGAGCCTCTGTCGCTTCCACCACACGGACGGATAGCCGAATGTGCGTACATTCTCTGTTCGTATGATATACTCTACCGTTTTCCGTAATATATATATACTCTTCGTCTTCCGGCTCCGGAATTTCATACCCATTCCACATATGGCCATAATAACGATTGGCCATTCGAAATTTTTTGAATCCTGACAGTTGAGATATTCCCGCAATCCTATAAGTCATATTGATTGTATAAATGTCACCTTCAATATTGCTCTCCAAGAACTGTAATCCATCACTTCCTCCGTCCAAAGGTGACATTTCCAGATATTCCTCTCCCAGCTGTTCTTCGATCTGTTCCTTGACATAAGTATAAGATATGGCAACTGCCTCCAGTCTGTGATCTGCAGAACCCTGCTGCCCCTCCGGTAATGCACCGTAGACACCGATCTGCCGCCCGGCATTCCACAATGCCACTTCCAGATTTCCGTGCAGCCTTATGATTTCTATGGCATTACCCATAGAAATCACAAAAAAGCAAAACAGGGGCAGCACCAGCGCTGCTTCTACCGTCATACTTCCCCTGACGCAGGTCCTTTGGAGCATGGGCAGTGATATCCTCTTTATGTATTCAATGACTAATGATAATTTTGCGGGGAGAATTTTTTTACATGGGTTAAGAATATTTCTTATTTTCGGAGAAGGTCTCATGTGTTTTTGTTTCATAGTTGTCTTGCATTGTTCCCATAAAGAGGACATCACCGCCCACCTCCTTTTTACTCCGACATACCCGTCGCCGCTTCGAAGGACGTTATATAGGATTTCTGGCGTTCTATCTCAACACTATATCCATATCGGCTCTTCACCTTTACATTCATTTGAAGTTCCGCAATACATGCATCCAGACAAAAGTTCTGATTTCCGGGGGTAACTCTGATATCCTGCTCCACAATATTCATTGCTCTGTAGGTGATGGTTCTTTCATCACAAAGTAGCAAAAATATTCTCAGATAGTCCTCATAACCCAGATCCGTCACAGCATCCGCATCTCCGGAACGTCCCTCATCCGTCAGGTTTCCCTGTAATATCGTCTGTAATCCACAGTGCCAGGTACTGTCACTTTTCAGTAAAGGTATTTTGTCTCCGGCAAGCATTGTTCTGACATCATACACGCTCTCCGCAAATGCCCACCCAAGTATCAATGAGATTGTAAACAATTCTCCTATTTCCGGAACCATCATAACTGCTGCCAGCGCTTCACCCAAAACTTCCGCAACCGCATATTTTTCTTCACTTCCGAACAAATAAGCGGCATTTGCGGCTTCCCTGATCGCAAATATCCTGTTTATCACATAACGAAGATTTTCCCGGTCACTTTCTTCTCCTGCAATGATATATTCCACCTGATACCACAGTGGACTGCTTTTTTTCTCAGTGCCATACCTTCCCATATATTTCAGCAGATACTCATGAAATAGTATTCTTTCCTTCTCTTTTTCCCATTCCGTCTGTGATTGCAGCGCAATATTTCCCCGATTGATCTGATCTCGTTCCTCTCTCGCTTCTATGAATTGTTCTGTTTCTATTCTGCGATCTGAAATCTCTTCTTCGGGAAGCACCAGTGAAAGTATTCCGCTTTTCTTTTTTTCCTCCAATGCCTCTGTGGGATTTTCGATATGAATTACTTTTCCGTCAGCCGTTTCTCTTCCGTCGTATTCCCGGATCTGCGCATCCACGGTCTGTTTTTCTTCTTCTACACTGCGTTCCAACAGTCCACGGGATTTTATGGTCTTCACCCATTCTTTTATCTGTTGCAAAAGTCCGATGCCGACATCATCTTCTATTGCGTCCACCGCCATTCTGCGAAAGACTTCTCCATCCCCATCGGTCACAAAAGCAGCCTTTGTCATTTCTGCTTTTTCTGCTTCCAGCGCAAAAAAATCACGATACAGAAATTTATCGAGGAAAATATCTTCCAGCGAAAAATTGTGATTCATATATTCCAGGAGGTGTTCTTCTGTCAATTTTGTCGTCCCATGCACGGTTCCATAGGAACAATCTACTGCGAAAAGATTATACTGTGCGAATAACTCTCTGTGATATTCCGCCAGAATACTATCCATTCCTATGTCCATAACACATTCTGTTTCCAGGCAGATCCCCCGGCACCGGCAACCTTCTATCAACGCAAGGCACAGTGAAATCATCACACCAAGTGTAAGCGCAAGATATATTGTCATGTATCCGTTTTCTTTCATAAGGTCATGCTCTTATATTTTTTTCGTCTGGTTGGTAATTTTACTGAAAATAGAATTAACGATCTCCGTAATCTTTTCTTTAAAGATCACTACAAGACCCACCAGTACCACGATTATCTGTGCCCTATTCCAAACAATATGATAAATCCTCCACTCTTACACAAAACACAATATAGTTAGTGTATTTGATTGCTTTCCCTAATGTCATTCTGACGTCAATCTCAAAAATTACCTAACGTCAATCAGACGTCAAAAGTGCTTTGACTGTATAGCCAAAGCACTTTTACAAATAATCGCTCTATGAGATTGTCATATACATTTTTTGATTACATTTTGATATATCGGCATTTTCATCCACAAAGGCAAATCCCATTTTTTTGTATATCGCATACAATTCCTCAATAGCAACCATATCTTCATTAGAATATGACTCGGGACAAGGATACACTATAATAGTTGTCCCCCCATTTCTTCTTATCTCTTTTACCATTGCTTTAAGCAATTTTCGTCCGATTCCCTTCCTCCTTTGCGTTGTAATCGTCATAAATTGCTGTATACGATATGTATTACCCATATCATGTCTAATCTGTATTAAGCCAGTTTCCTCTTTCCTGAATAATCCTATCTTATACATTTGTGCACTCGCTGCTCCATATCTCATTCTCTGAATTTTAAGCATTACATTGCCTCCTTTTATATTATTTACTATAATATGATAGGAAAAGTGTTCCAAAAGTTTTTAGCATTTTATCTTATCCCATTCCTCATCCAAGAGATCGCCAAGACATCCTTCCAGATCCTGCTGTCTAAGTCCATGATCTCTAATATATCCTATCAGTCTCTTCTTTGCATCCCTGTACATATAGTCAATGAATTCCAGTTTTACATACTGTACATTTTCATATACTTCCTCTATCTGCGGTGCATCCAACTTCCCCTTGGGTCTCATGATAGACAAATTACCAACCGTAATGTTCCTTTTACAAACTTCATCTAACAGGCAAAGAGCAATCAGTCTTTCATCCTTTGCCATCTGCTTTACCGTAGCGCCTTCTTCTTTCGCCTGGCATCTTTGCAAAAATATATACTTCTGTGCACCACGCAGGTCATCAAAGAATACTCTCAGTAATTCCTTTGTCTCATTCTTTTCTGATTCTTCATAGTCTGAGTCCATATACGGAACATCAAATTCTTCCATTCCGTCATTATGTACCGGTGTATTCATATATCCAAGAACTTCGCTGATGGCTTCCTTTTTCAGGCACAGGCTGTCACCTACTTTGCCCTGATACGCAAAAATATCATCGACCGTCACACAGTCTATGCTGATATTCTTAGCAAGCGCTACCAGACGGATCGTCTTTTTCACATGATTTGCCTTTGCCAGCTGGTGCTTATTTAATCCCGTCTTTTCAGAGATAGCCTGCCTTACTGCGTTTTTTGTATATGCTCTGATAAAGCTATCGAAAGAATACCCTTCTGCATATCCCATATATGCCGGGTTGTTATATTTGTGAAGATTAGAAATAACATCCATAATCAGATAGCTGAAAATAACGTCCTTATAATCTAATAAGGAATTGTTTGCAGCTACCGTCTTAGCTGTCCGTTCTACATCCTTATACACCACAATGCAAAGGTAGTTTTCAAATTCTTTTGCGTCGGTATCATCCATCGTCATTAACAGCGGATGCGATGCTTTCAAATCCGGGAAATTTCTGATAATATCAAGCAGAATTGCCATACGGGACAGATACTCTTTTTTAGATTCTTTGGTTTCACTAAATAATAATTCTTTCTTCATTTCTTCGTCCTCCTGAAGGTTAGTGGCCCAGGTGCTGGGCTATTCCGAAACTTCCGGAAGACGAATTTTTCTAAAACGAAGAAAAACTTATGACTCTATAAGTACTCCGCATATCCTCACCCCTCCTCCGGGTGAGCCGCAAAACGGAGTACGCAAAAAAAGCCTGCAAAACAGTTCGACCTATCTGGTCTACTCCGTTTTGCAGGCTCTACTATCCTTAACCGGCTTGCAGCCTTCTGTGAAGGTCTGCATATTTGCCGTCTTAAGTGCTTTACTCTTAACAAACTCTCAATATTTCCACCGATTCTGCAGTCTTGTTTGCTGCTATATCCGTCATGGAATATCTCTCAATATTCAGTTTTTACTTAAATCATGAAGCATCTGTATTTTTTGCTGGCATTTCTGAAATCTCTTTAGATCATCTTCTCCATCAGATCCATTATTTTCAAAGACCACAGCAAATCCATTGACAACCCATGCTCCAAACTTCGCCGAGCATTTCCTGCAGGCAAAGTTTTCAATACCAATTTTGCTGACACTTGCTGTTGCCCCGCACTTGGGACAACATACCACCATACCACTTTCTACCTGTTGCATTTCACACCTCCAACACATAAATAAATGAACTGGATGCGGTAAAGGGAAAGAAAACCGCAGCTTTGCGGTATCCTCAATCAGCTTTTGCTACACCTCAAAGGAGGGTGGGATCGTAGCGTAAATACTTCTCTTGGATGATCCTATTGTGTTAATCGAACGTATGTTTGTTCTTGCTTATAATATACATCATTCAAAACTACATTTCAACAAGAATATTAATTTTTTCATTTTACTCCTCTCTACCCGCATTTCTATTCCGTTTAATTCCTTTAGTAATATTGTATTATTTCTTATAGTGTAGTACAATCGCATATAAATACACAGGAGGCTATGTGTTATTCAATTATGGGTAGTTTAAATACACTTTTTAGAGAAAATTTTAAGAAATGTTGCAAAGAAAAGGGATACACTCAGCAAGAAGTTGCTGACAAACTTGGAATTTCCTTAGATGGTTTAAAGCATCATCTTCGTAAAAGTAATCCTTATCTACCTTCTGTAGATTTACTATATAAAATGGCTAAAATTTTTGATGTTGATATTTCTTATCTGATAGGCGAAATTAATTCTCCAAAGTGTTCGATGCAAGCCATATCAGAAATAACCGGCATTAATGACCGTTCTATTTCGCTCATAACCCGTAACACCAGTCAGTTTATGCCAGGTTTTTGTTTTTTAATTAATGCGATATCAAAATCGGGGCACTTAGAAGAGTTCTCTAGCCTTATTGAAGAGTTATCCTTTTTAGACAGTTCCCTTATCAATATTAAAGGTTCCGATCATAATATTTTTTATAATTCCAAACCTGCGGAAGTTAAAGTCCTAAAGGCTAAAATTTTATCTTTATTTGATATCATTTTAGATGAAATTGTTTTTGATGATCACTTATGGGATCAAGATGCTGGTTATCAAATGAGCTGCCAATTACTAGATGCAATAGATAAAAATGAACATATTATGAGCCATGATGAACTGATTGATTATGTTCGCCAAAAATTAGAGGAAATTATCCATGTCAATGCTTGTGAATATATCACCTGCTTTTCACCGGAACAGATTATTAGTTACAGACGCTATTCTCTGCGGAAATTTTACTCACAAAAGAGAACATTTTCCTAAATTCCTTATTTCCAAATATTATACACGCAATATATTCTATACGTTCATAAGGAAGGTGGCATAGAAAATGTTACCTTCCTTATGAATTCAAAACAATATCTATTCTGTTTCCTGTTCAACTTGAGGCTCATGTATTTTCACAATCTCCTCAAATTGTGCACACAACCATCCAGTGCACGCTTTCTTAATCAAATCCTGCTCTTCCATTTTCTTTAATCCTTCAATAATAGCCTTAATTGTGTCTGCATCTTTAAAATAGCTTTTTCGTCTGACACTATTTGGATATAATTCACTAAGGATTTCTCGAAAATCATCTATATCTCTAGGCGAAGCTTCATGTATGTTTTTAAGCCATTGCTTTGCTGGAGCCTTTGAAAATACATGCATATCTTGAATATACTGAAGGCCAGTAGGGTTGATATATCTATCAAGTTTATCGAGCCAGTCAGGCTCCGACAATATATCTGTTACGCTTTCTCTACTCGCTACCTCACTACGATTCTTTATAGCTTCATTAATGTCTGTAATAATCGCAATTACTTTCTCCTTAAATTCACTTTCCTCAATAAACCACACATCTTTGGGATCAATTAAGTTTTCTTTATCAGCTTTAGAAATATTAGCAAGCATCATTTTTTTCGTACGGTTCATGTATTCTTCATCAAATCCCAAATTTATCAATCTCTGAATCGTAGCTATTATTTTTCCATAAAAAGATATCGGATACTTATTACTCTCTAACTGTTTCAATATTTTTTCAAGTTGTTCTTCACACCATGCTTGTGTCTGATAATAATATTGTCGATGCAATAAATTATAGGGATCGTCAGAAGAAATATTTGCTTTCAACTCATTTTGAAATTTCTGAACTTCATTCGCATATTCTTCATCATATGTTCCCGTTTCTACATATTGTTTTATGCTAAGGAAATCTGTATCTTGCTTAGTTATTAACCAAGGATAATCTTCTTTTGGTGGTTGATAATTTGACTTAAATTTTACAGCCTGCGTAAAAGTTTCAGAAATCACCTGATTACATATTATGTCATAATAATCCTGCTCAATATTTATATTTTTCAGTTGTTCCAAAAGATATGTTACTTTTGAAAGAAAAAATTGAAAAGTCCTAAGATTTCTATGGTGATAATACTCCATCGTAGACTCAAATGATACTTTTTTTGCCCGTAGCAGTTCCTTTATAGAGTTCTCATAATTTGATGCATCTATAATTTGCGAGATAATTTCCGGTATATTGGGATCATATTTTAATGTTACACCAATAACTTTTTCCCGAATTCTACAATAATTATCATTTCCTTCTGCTGCTGGAAAAAGTAATTTTCTACGCCTTTCCATTTCACGAAGAGAGAGCCTTGTTGAATTTCTATTATAGCTCGTCCATGTGTTGATTATATCTGATTTCGGCCATTGAATTCTATCGTCTAATGTTAAATAATATTGCAATTCCAAATACTGTGTTTCAGCCATATCCGACAATTCATTTTCATTTGCAATAATTATTACCTTTGTATTTTCATGTTCTACTAACTCATTGAGAAATCCCAATACTTCATTTATTGGACAGTCGCAACGCTCCAGATCATCAAATATAAAGATGAAGCTGCCTAGATTTAACCAATCAGTAGAAATCTTATATAAAGATTCTTCTGATAAAAATTTTTTCATGATAACATTTCCTATTTTTTGAGACGAATGTACAAGATTACCAGTTACTTTTTCTGCAGTGGCTCCCCATTTCATTTTTCTTTGAATTTTTTTACGAGCATCTTCCGCAAAAGACCATGCGACATTTTCCAGCACATCTGTCATGTTCTTACATCCATATAAGGAAATATATTTTACACTTCTGTTCGTTTTTAGTTTTTCTTCCTGCCCTTTAATTGCTTTTGTAAGTGTTCTATTAACAAAGAAAGTCTTTCCGCTTCCCCATTCACCATCAATTAAAGCAGCATAATTATAGGACTTATCTTTAAGATATCTCAAAATCTCTTCTGTTATTTGTTTCTCTGTCATATATTTTCACTCCCTCTTAACAAAAATACACGTTTATATTTCTTCTTTTCCCTAAACTACTTTTTCCCCAATATCCTTGATATCAGGCTCATTTTGTAGGCTTCGTCTTTCGGATATAATCCCAGTGCCAGGATCTCTTCCTCCGAAAATCCCTTATTCCTGTTCTCCTTACTTTTCCGTTTTGCATACTCTATCCCAGCCTGTACGTCTTCCAGCTTGTACTGCTCGTATCCACAATACGGACATATCCTGTTTTTGGTTATGTCCCCGATCTGTTTTGCACAATTTAGACAGAACATAAAAACACCTCCCACACTTAGGTTTATCATACCATAAATGTGAGAGGCTTTCACTATTTCCTGTAAATCTGGATCTCTCCAAAGTTGATCGCCTGATTCACTTTTTCCACTTCGGCTTCCTTCACCCAGATTGTAAAGGCTACCGCCACTCCCTCGTCTGTCGCAAGTTCATTCCCGGATGAATCATAAGCTGCAGCCACATAGACATCCTGTGCATACAGGGTAAGTTCATCGGTCGCCTTATCCACCGCATAAATATCAATAACATCTCCTTCCCTGATACGACCGTTCACCGCCCTGTCAAAATTGGAGACACAAATGCTGGTTACCTCATACCCGGATAAATATTTATCCAGGGTCGCATTCGTGGAAACCGTATCCTGCACATACATGATCTTCCCTGCAGGCACCGGCACCTTTACATAAAATGCCCTCTTCTTAAGGTCAGAAAGACTGGTGACCGTAGCATCCGTAACAAGAGAAGCATCCATCTGTTTTACCTCAAAGTACTGCTCCACTTCCTCCGGGGTGATGTAGGCATTTACCCGGAGACTATCCTTTGCCACCACCACATCACTTAACAAAATCTCATTTTCGGATAACTTCCCCATAAGCAGATAGATTGCTCCCACAAGTACCACTGTCAGTAAAAGCGGTACCAAAACAATTCCAAGGATTCCCTTCTTTTCCGGAGCTTTCTTAACTTTTTTCTTCGTAACTTCCTTTGTTTCCTTCACTTTCTTTTCAAACATAAACTTCCTCCTCTAATTGATCTTTAGCGTACAGTAAATATCCCGGCTTTTCCTTATGCTCCCTGTGGTAATCAGACTTTTTAAATCAAAGTCCACCCTTGCATAGGCACTGGTCTTTGTAACCACCTCTCCCGTGGGAGTCGAAACACTTCCTAAGAGCTTTTCTTCCATGCTGCGTGTCCCGGGATCTTTATAGGTCGTAACGGTTACCCTGCTTCCTTCCACCTCATACAGAATAAATTCTGTATAGCTGATATTTTCATAAAAATCATTTGCACTCATGGCATCTTCCATACAGTCCCTGTAGATCCCACAGGACACTTCCCTGTTTTTAAACCGGATCACCGGAGCCCCCAGGCCCTCATAGGTCTCAAAATAGTAGACATCGTCTGCTACAAGGCTTGCCAGTACCGCATCTGCCAGGGCATCATCCACATCGTGCTGAATGGACATAAGCTTTGCCACGGACAGTAAGTAAAAGGTGATAATCACCATTAAAAGCGCCATGGTAAACAGCATTACATAAGAGACCGCTCCGGTTGCTTCCTTCTTTTTCATACATCCCCTCCTACTGCTTTGCCGTGGTCTGCCTGTTTATCACAATGGTGGTCGGATGTGCCGTCACCCTGGAGATTCCCCCGGCAAAGGCAAGCACATTGTCATCATAGGTACCGGTAATTTTTAAATAGATCCTCTCCCCGTAGTCCACTTCACTCATCGTAGTGCCGGACAAGGATACATTCGTAAGACCGTAGCTGTTTAATTCTGCTACAAGATCTGCCGCATCCTCCGGTTTCAAATACCCTTCCGTCTCCATGATAAGCAGATACTCTCTGGCAGCCTGCCTCATGCTCCACTTATCCGAGATCCCGGCAAATGCCCCAAAGATGATGACAAGAAATGCACATACCATGATGAGGCTTACCATCGCAACCAGCATATTTTCAATGACCGTGGCTTCTTTTTTCTTAAATATCATGTCTTTTAGTAAAAATCTCTTTGCCATAGTTCCCCCTAAAATGCGATCTGCATATCCAAAAGCTTCATAATGATGCAGTATAAAATCATGATCAGCAGGTCAAAGGCAATCATCATGACATAGGCAAGGGTCTTGTTCTCTAACACAATGCACTGCCTCTTGTTCACTCCTGCCTGTCCTCTTTCGATATTGTTTTCCAGGCTCTTTAATGCCTCTTCCACATGACCGGTACTCTGCAGTGACCGGATTACCGTACAGAAAGATGCAATCTCTATGCTGGAGAAGGACAATTCAAAGTCCGATAATGCCTCATCAAGGCTTCTTCCGGCATCCAGATCGGTCTTCATACGGATCATTGCCATCTTGAGACGCTTGTTTTCTACCACAAGCACCGCATCCTTAATGGCATCAATGATGTACTGACCACCTTTTTTTCCGTAAAGAACAGATCTGCTCATTTCACAGATATCTGCCATCATGGCTTCCTTACTCTGCTTATCCTCTAACACAAGGTAGATATCTAAGAAAAACCATGCGATCACTGTCGAAACTACCGTAATGGGGATTCCGGCTCCTGCCTGAAATACCTTTACCGCAATCAGATAGGTAATGCTCTCCGTAAAGGCTGCCATTGTAAACTTATACAGATACCACCTGCTTACAAGGATCCCGTCCTGCAAAAACACATCGGCACCATGCTTTTTTAACCAGATCTGTTTCTTTCCCACAAAGTTTTGAAATGTCTTAGAGTTTCCTGCCCTCTCCAGTTCTTCCTTTACAAAAGTAAGGGAAGTTCTTCCACTCTTTCTAAGAAGTAGTGACTGGATCGTGGTGAAAAGCAAAGCTGCCACCAAAAGAAACAGTAATTGTAACACTGTTTTCATCGCTCTCTCCTTCCTATCTATCTGCCCTGAATACTTTTACTATCACAAACAGATACATGATCCCGGTAATAAACAGGATGCACTGCCCCGCCAGATTTTTCGTAAGGATCCCTTTGACATCCACGCCGATCCCTTTACCGATTAAGGCTACGATAATCACTGACATTACAGAAATCGCAATTAATGTAAGCTTCATGGAAAACAGGATGTTCTTTCTCTCTTCCCTTGCGGACATACTCTCCGTGATCTGCCCCATCATCTGCGTCAGTACCTCTTCATAATTTGCCTGATAGTGCATACAGTTTTTTAAGTTCACAAAAATCGTCTTAAGGGTTCGGTTATCCACGGACTCACAAGCAAAATCAAATGCCAGGTCTGCATTGCCATACTTTTCTGCAGTAACTAAAAATCCCGATACGATTTCCTTTATTGGACCATCCATTCCGCTTACCGTTCTTGTCATAATTGTTACAATATCCGTACTGGACTTTGCATGGTTATTTAAAATCGACACAAAAAGCGGGGTATCCTCTTCGATCCGGTCATAGGTCTTTCCCGACAGGATGACCACGAATAAAATCTCAGCAGTCACCGCTGCCACTCCCAAAAACAGAGACAAGAACACATTTCCCGTGATTCCATACGCTACATACGCTGTCACCGGGAAGGTTAACGCTAATATGCACAGGTACAGTTCCCCGGATAACTTCGGAAGATACTTTTTTAAGCCACTCTGTAAGATCAGACGGTCTGCCCGGTATAACAGGCTGTTATTTTTGATCTCTCCGTACTTTGCAATAAATCCGGCTTCCTGTGCAATCCTTCTTTCCTTTTCTCCCTTATAATATTCATACAGCTGTCTGAATACACTTTTTTCCAAGGCTCTCTTATGGATCAGGTAGAATGCCGCATACAGACTAACGACGATCACGATCCAAAGAATCAGGTTCTTCATCTACCTCACTCCCTTCTTCAAACGGTAAATAGCTTTCCACTTCCTCACGGCTTACTCCGGCATCTGATTTTTCATCCGTTATGGTTTCCTCTTCCATGCCGATCCCAAGGCTGGGGTCAAAAATAACCACGCCGTACTCGTCATAGAGGATGATGGGATCGTTCCAGTCAATCCCCGGATCATAAGCTTCGCCGTTGTAAACTTTTGCATCCTGTTCCGATACATACCGGAACAGTCCCACTCCCTGCACGAAGTAATATCCGGATTTAAAGTACTCCGGGATATTAATTTTGATACAGTTGGAATGCAAGAACTCATAATCATAGGATACGAACTGCTCCATGGATCCAAAGCTGTGGATGTTCGCAGAAAGCACAAAATCCTGATAATAGGTTCCCGTATAAAACTCGCACACATACTGTGCATCCTTCGTAAGCCCCAGTACGGTTCCGCCATCCGATACGTTTTCCTCCGTCACCAATACGCCTCCGACCTTATCCAAATAAAGTCTTGCTACCGTGTCAAAACACAAAAGGGAAAAAGCTTCGGATGCCGTATCCACGTAGTACTTATAATCGTCCTTATCGGTTTCCGCATAGACAAAGTAATAATGTCCTCCCTCATCGGGGATCATGTTGGAGACACCGATGGAATACCCATAGTCTGCAAATCTCTCAAACACAATTTCCTCCGGGACAGTCGTTTTCGAAATATAGATCAGGGCATTATTCCCTATAATCGTAGGGATCTCGTCATCCATGCTGCTGTTTATCCAGATGCTTCTTGGATACTGACCGGAACGATCCAGTTCCTTTCCTTTAAAGTTGGTATCCCCCTTGGGACAGGCAAAGAAGATATTCTCTCCCTCCCTGTCCCTTGCAAGATCCTGTCTGATATCGGCTTCCCCCTCATGGTGCCAAACGTATGCCTTATTTGCCTTCAAGTCATATACATTTGCATAAGCTTTTGCTTCCTTACTCTCCATTCCGGCAAGGGTGGGAAACACGCTGCAGCCGGTAAGCATCAGGGTAAGCGCCATGAGGAAGCTTATACCGATCACATTCTTTTTTCTCATACGCTCACCTCAAAGGGGTAGACTTTACGAAGGATCAGTTTTCCCTTGGAGGCATCAAATCCTACGATCCTTACGATTTCATCCACAGTAAAGTCGGACAGATGCACCACATACTCAAACCCGGTCAGCTGTTTTAAAGCCTCTCTGTTTCCGTATCCGGTCGCCTGCGAAATATAGTCTGCCATCTTTTCCACTGCCATCTCGCAGTTGGCTCCATGCACACTTGTCCAGCACTTATGTCCGGTCATGGATGCTTTGGAAAGTCCTGCCGCTTCCGATCCTTCCTTGACCTCTCCCACGATCACACGATCAAGATCTACAAGAAGTGCCACCCTGGTCAGATCCCCAAGGTTATAACTTACCTTGCTGTCACCGCCATTTACCATGACATGGGCTGCAATGATATCCGGGTGGTGGAGATCAAAAAGTTCTGCATTCTCCTGACAGATCATGACAGAATCACTATCCGGGATCTTTTCAATACAGGCATTCATAAGGGTAGTCTTCCCGGAAGCACCCTTCCCGGTAAACAGAATTCCCCTGCTTTCGATCATCTGTGAAAACAGGCTGTCTAAGTCTTCATTTCCCTCCGGGAAGAACCTTTCCTGAAAGTGCACCTTTAAACTGCCCTTACGTCCTGTTTTTCCAAACATTCCAAGATCCGACAGTTCGCTTAAGGAATACTTATTCTTGGGGATCTTTCTTATTACCACCAGAGGGCTGCCTCCCACAATCAAAAGTCCTCCGATCACGGCTAGCCGTAAGATAAAGTCCTCCTGATCCGCATCCGTAAAGGTCTGGATCGCATTTGCCGTACCAAGATTTACCTTATTTCTTTCAAGAAGCCTTGTGACAAAACTTTTGTAGGCTCCCTCGGAAGGGAAGGTAATGTCACTTCCCTCTCTTTTTCCGTTTCGTTTGATACGGATATTTTCTGCATTATGGATCTTGATATCCGAAATGCTCTTATCATGGATCAGATCATCAATGATGCCATATCCCCAGATCTCCCGATCTACCAGATGCAGGATCTCTTCCTTTTCTTTCTCCCCGATCTCATGCCCCTCTTCATCGGTATAATCAGACAGGCTCTCTTTTATAGAATTTAAGACATCCTCACGACCGTTGATGAGATTTCCATAAGTTCTCTTATTTAAGTTTTTTAAAACTCCGGCACCCTGCGTTTCATAAAATTCCTCCACAAGGGTTTCTGCCAGTGCCTGTAAGTCTTTTTTGTTACTCATTTCCTTCCTCCCGTTCCATTGTTTCTAAAATTACCGCCTCATGGTGGATATTTTCTTTTTTCTTTGCCGTGGCAAAAAGAACCACCGACAGGATGGTAACTGCAAACGCTACGATAAATGTTATCAGTTTCACCAATAGTTTCCTCTGCTCCCCTGGATCTTTTCCACGTTCTCTTAGTAAGATGGCTTCCTCTTCCTTTTTGATCTTCTCTGCGTTCTTCCTGATGACCCGTACATCTTCCGTGGATTCATAGGTAAGTGTCACCGCAGTCTTAAAAAAATAGCAGTACAGGTATTTTCCATAGGTTAAATCCTGCGTATAGTTACAGCCAAAGGCAATGCCTACAAAAAGCAGTAACAGAAATAACAGTACGCAGACTGCCCTTGGAACTTTCAAAAACATCGGAAGACAGACATTGATCAGAATGCCTGCAGACAGGCATCCAAAGAATATCAATTTTTGCAGAAAGCTCTGTCCTTTCAGGGCATCGATGCCAAAAAGGGCATCCGCATCTATTTCTTCCAGATTTACGTTTCTCTCCATCTGTGCCATAACTTTTCTCCTTCCTAGAACATTCGCTGGATCATGCCATCTGTTCCCTTCACAAGCCCTGCGATCACAATGGGGGTAATGGATGCCTGCACTGTAATCATGATGCAGTTTTCTATATCATTTGAGGCATACAATGCATCACTTACAAGTTCCGTGCACATCACGCATCCGGTCTTTATGATGACTACCATCATTGCACCGGAAATACAAAATCCAAAGAACGTCTTTAAAAACTGCACCATGGATCTGGATACATCCGGACCTCCTGCCCCCATGGCTACTGCAATTCCGGCAAACGGCATCACCACCAAAGGCTTTAGGATCCTTTCAAAAGCACTGCTTATAATGGACAGGCTGCTTGCTACCATCACAAGGATCAAAACGACTCCCCCGATCAATAAGAGGATGCAGCATCCCAGGGTCTCAAACAGCTTTCCAATCCACTCCCCGGACAGTTCAAACTCCGGAAGCACAAGACTTTCACTAATGATTCTTTCAAGGTCTCCGTCCATGGACAGCATATATCCCGCACCTCCGCCAAGCGTTGCAGTGATCCCATCGGAAAATTCCATGATGTATCCCAGTATCTGCCAGAGGTTTGCTGCCACAAATAAAATGATGCAGTACCTGACCCCATCCATCAAAAATCTCTGTGCCTGCTGCTCCGGGGGAGCAGTCACCACAGATTTATAGATGGCAATGACAAAAAAGCAGGTGGCAATCGGTATGGTCGCAGCAGAAATGCTTGTATAAAGTGAATGCACGATTCCATAGGGAGTGCCACCGGAGACAGCCGTGGGGCTTGTCCGAAAAATGGTCATGGCGATGCCGATCAAGGTGTTCCAGATTGCAAAGGAAGCGTTATAAAGTGCTTTTACTACCGTTTCCATTTCTCTCTCCTTCCTTTAGGTTAAAACCGCCACCAGTGCGCCAAGTCCCAAAAGTACACCACCTGCCACCACCGAGTAGACCGCCTGATGCTCGCCCTGCTGATCCATCTGTCTGAACGCCATGGCAAATTTAATGCCACCGTAGACTAACATAACGGCGCCGATACTGGTTCCCAGTGTAATCAGGACATTTTTCAAACTGTCGATTGCGTGGGTATAGGCTGCCAGTGCAAAAACCGGGGGAAAAATAAACATTTTCATGAGCCCTCCTCCTTCCTTCATTTCTTTTCAGAAGTTAAGTGGGACGTTAAAAGACCTATTTCGTAGAATTTTTAGACAAAAGAAAAACCTCATGACTGCGTTTTACAGCCACAAGGTCTTAAGATTTATTTTAGGGCAAAATACTTTTATGGTACCATTCCCACCCCTACCCCTGCCCGACTCCCAGGGGTTTGATGATAAACTTATAAATTTAACCAAAGATCCGGTACTACAAATATGGTTTTTTGAAAGACTATATGTTATCCATGATCCGAAACTTTGTACAGGCCTGTTAAATACTTATATAATTTATCTCATTTTTTTATTTTTCTTAATATCCATACTTTGACTTTTTGTTCAACAAATAACCAATCACTGCTCCCACAATCCCTCCAACAATATGTGCCATATTTGAAATATCATCATGCACAGCAATTCCCTCATACACCTGCTGCCCTATAAATATAGCCGCTACTAAAATAAAAGTTAAAGGAATCTCTCCTTCTTTGAAACCGGTAAATGATGCAAGTATAATAAAGGCAAATACCACTCCACTTGCTCCACACAATCCCACATTCCAAAAGAAAATATAATTTACTATGCCTGTAATGACTGCTGTTATACTAATTACTTCTATTAGTTCCTTTGATCCATGTTTCTCCTCAAGCATCGGACCCAATAGTAACAAATATGATGCATTTCCAATAAAATGGCTCCACCCAGAATGACCAAATATATGGGTAACAAATCTTACATATGTCATTGGACTCGTTACTTTGGGCTAGAATCTCATTCTCAAATTCAGCATCCGATATTTCTTCTTTCTCATTTTTTACATTTAACGATACATAATAATAGTTCTAGTCGGCATCTAAATGCACATATGCTCTATCCGTAAAATTGTAAGCGGCCTTAATAAGTGCAATCTTTGAATAAAGTTCTCTATTGTATTTAAGTTGTCTCATAGAAATCATTTCTCACTATTCTTCTGAGTTTTTCGCCAATCTTTATATTCACCAGTAATTATTCTATTGTCTTTAGATTTATCTGCATCTACTGAAATAGCCCATGCCCTTCCAAATTTTGTCACTTCTGCTATTCTTCCTTCGGCACACATAATTTGTACTGTTCTCGGTTTTACTCCCCACTTCTTTGCAATTTCAGCAGCTTCTCCATCCGTATTTTTGTAATTATTATACGCTTATTAATGTATATCCGCAATGAATGCTCAACCTGTTTTATGGTCGGTATTCCGTTCTCGTTGTTTTTCTGCTTCAACCTGAAATGTGTATCACAGTCCCAAAAAGGCTGCTGCACCAAAGTGCAGCAGCCCAGACTGTTATTTCTCAGCATTCATTCTGTTTAATCCTTATAATCAAATACAATCTTGCAGTTATTTAATACTGAATTTCCTCTCTCGGCGATTTCAACATTATTCCACTCTTCTTCAGATCCACGGAAGTAAATGGTAATATCTTCAGGTACTTTCTCGAAGGAATCTACTTCTATTCTCTTCAATCCCTTTCCAATTACCAGTTCTCTTAATTCATAGTCGATCAGGAATGCCGCTGTTCCAAGACTTTCTACTCCATCCGGAAGAACAATCTTTTCTACATAAGACATTGCTCCAAGTGTTCCTTCTGCATATTCTGTAATACCATCTGATACAGTTACTGACTTGGCCGGCACAGATCCTCCCTCATCAGACATGGAAAATGGCCAGTTACCAATTGCCTTTACGGGAAGTCCCTTTCCATTTTCCTCATGCCAGTTACCAATGACAATGTTTTCATCGGTACAGGATTTACCATCAGTAAAAATGTAATACGTTCCATCTTCGCTGAGCTCATATACAAGTCCTGCACTCCCTTCAATCTTCTCTGTTTTGCTTACTCCGCATCCCGTTAAGCCAAATGATGATACCAGCATTACCGCCATCATTCCCATTGCTGCAAATTTTTTTAAGTTCTTCATAATTACTTCTCCTTTTCTTTTCATAATTTTATTTGATTCCCGCACTCACCGGGACCTCTTTACATATAAAACAGTCAATAATAGAAAGAATCACACCACACAGGAGCATAACTCCATATGTCATAATTGCAGGAACCTGCGAAGCATCTCCAAACAGGTTAATTCCAGCCACATAATCGGCAACTGATAAGACTCCACCATTTGCGAATGAGGCAAAGGCAAATGCCATCAGCGCTGAACCGGCCACATGAATATAATCATTCCATGATTTTTGTGCAAATACCACAGTCAATACCTCTGCCAGAACCGCCAGTACAATATAGATCAGGGTTCTTTTATACTGGAGGATGGATGACACATGTGCCGCTGTATAAAAGACAGGTATGATCATCAGTATAACTGCAATTCCCCGCAGGACTAATGATGCTGAATTTTCAGAAGTTATTTTTCTCACTGTTCATCCCTCCTTTTTGCAAATAAAAGGTGATTTTTCTTTACGATCCACAGGAATGCACATACAATCATTCCAAGGGCTAATACAACATCCACAGCAATTTCTGCAGTCTGCCACCATGGAGTAATGATCCTGACATATGCATCCTTACTTGTTCCGTTAATTGCACAGCTGTGTACATGTGCATAATGATTATCCTTTACGGCCTGACGAAGCGCCAGCAGAAGGTTACCATCATCGTTCTGCTCAATGACCTTCTTTACCGCTGATGCACTTGCCTGGCTTCCATCAATACAAAATGCGTCTGTACCGGCAACCACACAGTCTACAGCATAATTTTTATATAAGGCAGATGCAGCATCGGTGATCATACATCCCTTGAATCCCCATTCACCTGCTATTACATCTGTTAACAGTGCTTTATTTGCAGAACTCCAGTATAAGCCAACTCTGTTATAAGACTGCATTAACGCCTTTGTCTTTGCTACCCGGATGGCTCCTTCAAAAGCCCGCAGTGTCTGTTCTCTCATTGCCTGTTCTGTAAAGAAGGTAGACAGAAGGCTCTGGGCTGTACACTGATCATTCACAGCAAGATGTTTTATTGCCATATTGACACCCTTGGTTGCCGTACCTTCCACCTCGTACATTGCTGCATAATAGGTAAAAGTTCCATCTTCTGAATAATACTCAAAATTACGCGCTCCGAACGGTGTTCTGTGAAGATTACATCCACCACTGTACAGCATAGACATACCTGAATATAATGCTTCTTCACCCATCAGCTCACCACGACGTCTGATCACATCCGGACTCCAGGTACTTCCCAGAACAACTGTTGCTGCATAACAGCAGTTTGTCGGTTTGTCACCAAACGGTAATGTTCCACCTGTACCATCCATACCGTCACCCATTTTAGTTACATTTTTGATGACACTTGTAATTGCTGCCGTTTCAAAAGAACAGGGAAGCTGTGAAGCAAGCTCATCGATCGTTAACTGGCTTAAATAAGTATCCCATTTTTCAGAATCATATGGTTCATCTTTCATATCCAGCAGCATGATATCTGCGTTAACTCCCTGTGGAATATCTCTTGCGCTTACAGCATCTTCCGGAGTCTTATAAAGTCCATCCTCCAGAATTCTTACCATTTCATCCGTAGCTTCCGGAACCGTCTGTTCTACCGGATAGGTTCCTGCCCAGTCCTGACGTGAAAGATAAGTAGCTGTATTTTCCACCCAGTAATTAATATCTGCATCATCAAAGCGGTTCGTTACCTCAACACCCTCGCTGGACATTTTGTAGGTATCTGTATCCATCTGGGATTCATCGAAGTGATATACCTTCTGACTGTCTCCTGGTACTTCATTTCCGGCAGAATCAATGAGTCCTGTTGCTCCCTTGGCTGCCAGCACATTATTCAGTGCATCATGACAGTCACTGCCAATTGCCAGATAATAATCTCCCTGTGACAGAATATAACCTTTTACTCCGATATAATCGTAGCTGGCAAGCAGATAACGGTCTACTGTTAATGTAACCTCCTCTGTCTGCCCCGGTTTCAAAAGCTCTGTTTTATCAAAACCAACCAGCTGAATCGCAGATTTTTCTATAAGATTTTCTTTTTCATATTTTCCATAAGGTGTCTGGGCATATAACTGCACAACCGACTTTCCTTCTACAGAGCCTGTATTTTTCACAGATACTGTTACCTCAAAGGTATCAGATTCTGCGTTATAAGCAACATTTTTCAGATTCTGTTCAAATTCCGTATAACTCAGTCCATATCCAAACGGATATACCATTTCTGCGGCATAATCCCACCTGGCCGCACCATAAGATGCTCCTGCTGAGGAAGCGGCATTACCCTGATTCAGAATACAGTCCTCATAACGGGTTTCATAATACTTATAGCCTGTGTAGATTCCTTCTACCTGTACATTTACATATGTGTTATCTACTCCCATTTCATCTGCATTTGCATATTTCGGTGTCTGAGTTCCCGAATTCACTGTTGCAGGTGCTGAAAGTGAATTGGAAGCATAGGTATCAATCAGATGTCCGGATGGATTGGCCTTTCCTGTAAGCAGATTCGTAATCCCCTCCGCTCCCCACTGACCGGGAGTTCCTATCCAGAGACAGGCATCTATTCCATAGTCTTCAAGCCAGTCACAGTCCATCGGTGCTGTTGTGTTTAATAAGACAATAACTTTGCCAAACACACCCTGATCTCGGTAGGAAGTTACCATTTCAATCAGATCCTTCTCATTTTTATGTAAAGCCAGCTGACTGATTCCTTCCTTGTCTGTCATCAGATAATCGGTTCCTTCTCCGCTCTCCCTCGAAAGGAAAATGATTGCCGCATCATTATATTCTTTTTCCCAGCTCTTTTTCAGATCTTTCGTATAAAAACTGATCGGATCTTCTCCAATGTCTGCTGTATCCACACCAGTGCTGACCACTCTCTGCACTTCACTGTTTTCATATGCTGTGATCAGTGTTGGATTCACCTGAAACCCCGCCATGTCAAAAGCAGCTCTTACCGTTGTAATTTTCTCCTGCGACTCTTTCGGAATATTTCCTGAAGAACTGCATTTATAGACCGGATTCACAATCGCCTGTCCGAAAATGGTAATACTTCTTTCATTCTGTTTTAAAGGAAGTGCCTGATTTTCATTGCGCAGCAATACTGCCCCTTCCTCTTCTTCGGTGATGGTTTGCTGCTTTGTTGCCTCAATCAGCAGTTCCTGATTTGCTTCATTGATCTCACCAAATTCACTTTCGTAGTAAATTTCTCCCTTACCATTACTGATGATTTCTGCGGTTTCTATTCCCAGCGGATCATTCAGCATATAAGGATACTGAAACGTTAGGCTGGTAGCTGTTACCGCCACGGTCAGCAGCAATGCCATGACCGCTGTTAAACCTCTCCATAATTTCATATTGTTTTCCTCCTTTAATTCTGTTTCTCTCTGACAGGCATGATCCAGAATTTCATCATTGGATAGCTTATAATAACCTGTACGATAATATTCAGGACATTTGCCAGCGTGGGGGCCAGCGTATCCGGTACTCCAATAGCAGTGAACCAGCCCTGGCTGTAAGCAGGAAGGGCCGTTGATATCATCACCAAAATAATTGCCAGTATCAGGTATTTCCAGGCTGCTCTTCCAAATTCTTCATTCGAATGAAACACCAGATTCTTCTGTACAAAAAAGTTCACAATCTGTGCAGCCGCCGTTGCCGTCAGGAAACTGTAAAATCCACACAGCTGCAGACTTTCAGGTTCTGTATAATCAAATATAAAAAAATGAAATGGAATTTCTCTGTATTGTCTGAAAACAAATCCGGTACACATCCACATCACGACAAAATTTGTGATTGTTGCACAGTTTGATAAAATGTTAAAATTTATAAATTCATAAAGATTGGGATGGGATTCTTTCCATTTCTTAAAATAATTCATTACTCACCCTCTTTCCTGTCGGAAGATTTACACTCACAAAGAATTTTTTCATATTCTCTGTTTTTCTTCTGGTTACTCAGGAAACCGGAGATGACCGTGCCAAGTCCTTTCAGTGAATGTCCATTGACAAAGTAAAGCAGCCCATCAACCATCTTCATAGATACCATGCCTTCCGTCATTTTGGCAATCGTACGAAAGGGCATATTATACTGAAACAATGTATTAAGATCTGGTGTATTTCCTTCCTCCTGCGCCTTATCAATTTTTCCTTTCATTCTTCTTATGATCAGCCTTGCCAGAGGATTTCTGGCATATCGCATATCTGACAGAGGATCATTCCGGTCAAGAGTCCTTCGCTGTTTCCGGCTGTCTATCTGCTCTTCTGCACCAGGCAGCATTTCCGGTTCACCAGCTTTCGCCAGTGTCTCTCCCGTCATCTGCACTGCCGGTTCTTTCAGCTGTACCCCCGGCAGAGAAATCTCTCCGGTCAGCCGTATATCCTGGCTGCTGCTTCCTGCAAGGATCCGATAGGTTCCTTCTTCCTGCTCCCAGCTTCCGCTTCTTTCATTGAAAAACCGGAAGGTTTTATCATCGAAGGGAATCCTGACTTCCTTTTCTTCCCCGGCTTTTAGAAAGAGCTTTGCAAATCCTTTCAGCTCCTTTTCCGGCCTGCTGACCTTACTTTCCGGAAGCGCCACATACATCTGCACGATTTCGCTGCCATCCACAGTTCCTGTATTCTTTACCTTCAGACTGATTCCCTTGTCAGCTACCTGCAGATCCCTGTAGGCAAAAGTAGTATAGGAGAGTCCAAATCCAAAGGGAAAAGATACCGGGATCTGATTTTTTTCAAAATAGCGGTAGCCTGTAAAGATTCCTTCCCGGTATTCCAGTGTTCTGTCCTTCGCCGGATAAAAGGGAAATGAAGGGGTATCCTCGTAGCTCCAGATCCATGACTCTGTCAGTTTTCCGCTTGGATTAACCATTCCGGTCAATATATTCATCACAGCCCCGGCTCCGGCTTCTCCGGACAATCCGGTATGCAGGATGGCTCTGCAGTCCTTTTTCCACCAGGTACCGACTACGCTTCCTGTGCTGAGCACTGCCACCACTGCCGGATTGACTTTTGCGATCTTATGAAGGAGTGACAACTGATTCTGGGGAATATTGATGCTTTTCCTGTCCGTCCCTTCCGTTTCCTCCTGTTCGCCAAGCCCGAAGAAAAACAGTACAACATCTGCTTCCCCGGCAAGCTTCAAAGCACTGCTCTCTCTTTTTTTATCTACTTTTCCGCTCCGCAGATATCCACGCTCTGCGCCTGCAAGAACCAGCTCTGTTTTCCGAATTTCTTCTGCTGCGGTTTCTACCAGAATGGCATTCACACAGGAAGAACCGGCTCCCTGATATCTTGGAGAAAAAGCAAAATCACCAATCAGCGCTACTTTGGTTCCTGCTTTCAGGGGCAAAATGTTTTCTTCATTTTTCAGAAGCACCATGCTTTCTTCTGCCGCCCGGCCTGCCAGTCTGTGATGCTCCTGATAAAGGCGTTCCTTCTGCCCTTCCAGCTTATGTTTCTCTTCTGCGGAACGCTTCGGAAAGATAAGAGCTGCTGTCAGCAGTTCATCCACTCTTTCATCAATTTCCTGCTCTGTAATCCTTCCTTCTTTCAGCGCCCCGATCAGCTCTCTTGCACTGTCGAAGCCACAGCCTGGCATCTGCAGATTGGAACCATTCCGGATGCCTTCCGTAAAATCATTGCCGCCGCCCCAGTCCGTGACCACGAATCCTTCAAAGTCCCATTCCTTCCGTAGGATCTGCTTCAACAGAAAAGGATTTTCATTGGCATAGGTACCGTTCACTTCATTGTAGGCTGACATTACAGCCCCCGGCTTTCCTTCCTTCACTGCAATTTCAAATCCTGTCAGGTACATTTCTCTGAGGGTTCTTTCATCCAGCACGGCATTCAGTGCCATCCGTCTTTCTTCCTGACTGTTCACCGCAAAGTGCTTGGCACAGGCGCTGACGCCCACTTTCTGGATGCCACGGATCATGGCTGCCGCCATTTTACCGGACAGATAAGGATCCTCCGAAAAATACTCAAAATTCCTGCCACAGAGCGGATTCCGTTTCAAGTTCAGCCCCGGTGCCAGCAATACACTGACATCTGCTAATGCCGCTTCCTGTCCAAGTGCCTCTCCTACTTCCTCTTCCAGCTTTTCATTCCAGCTATCTGCCATGGTAGCTGAAGAAGGAAAACAGATTGCCGGCAGGGAAGGATTCAGTCCAAGATGATCTCCTGCGCCGCACTGTCTCCGAACGCCGCTTGGTCCGTCCGCAAAAGTAATACTGTCTATTCCAAGATGAGCATAGCCTCTTGAGGCCCACTCATTTTTGCCTGTCAAAAATGCGGCTTTTTCTTCCAGTGTCATTTTTTCTACCAGCTCCTGATGCCGCATTCTTTCCCTCACCTCCTTTTTTCTGTAGTAAGACGTCTTTTTCTGATTTTCATTATAAACAAAAAGCCAGAGGGAATTTCCCTCTGGCACAAATGGTCAGAAATCTGTCATGAACTGCATCTGTTTCCTTCTTTTGGTATCAGGATCCGCATGGAAAAGAAGTGATCCTTTACTCCAAACTGTATGGTTCCTCCATACTTTTTCACTGTATAGCTGATACTTTTAATTCCAAATCCATGATTGGCAGCATCCTGCTTTGTTGTTACCGGAAAGCCATTCTTTATCTTTACCTCCCCGTTACAATAATTACGGACCTCTGCATAAATAAACTGTTTCCGCAGGGACACCTCCATGTGAATAATCCTTTTTTCCGGATCTGGAACTAGGATCACATGCTCAATGGCATTGTCCAGCGCATTACCGAAAATCGTACAGATATCCGTCACATGCATGAACTTCAGAAGTTCCCCATCTGCCACACAGGTAAAAGTGATCTGATGACTGTGGATCAGTGGCATCTTTCCATCCAGCACCCCATCCAGTACCTGATTGCCAGTCTGCCGCTCCGGCTGATAGGCTGAAAGCTCTCCTTCCATCTGGTCGATCCACTGTGACCGTTTCTCCGGATCCTGTTCTGCCCGAAGTCCCGCGATCTGATGCTTCAGGTCGTGGTATTTCATATTGATCAGGTCAGTAACCTCCTGATAATTCCGGTAGCTGTCATACTGGGCGGTCAGCATGCTCTGGATCTTTGACAGCTCCTTTTCCGCACCCACCTCATAACGAAGACTCTGATAGGCATAAAGGATCGCCAGTCCTCCAAAGTCCACCAGCGTCCTTATCGTGAAAATATCGGATGCAATGGTTCCGCTGAAAGGGGTATTGCGGTACACAAAGCTTAAGTTGCTGAGCATAAAGGCACTGAGTACAATCAGCAGGGTACTGCTAAGCTCCCTGACACTGATCTCCAGTTCTACCTCATCCCGTTTCATCCTGGATTCTATGATAAAGAGCACCAGTGCCACTGCGCCATAAACAAGAATCAGTGTCAGTACATTGAAAATCCCTCTCTCTCCCCTGCCACCGTGCACAAAGTATTCCAGCTGCCACTCCAGGGAAGCCATAAATTCCGCTGTCAGAAACGCCTTCATACAGCAATAGGCCACCATTCTCCATGTGGTATCCATAACCACCCGGAGGAAAAGCAGCATGATCAAAATGGCGATTACCATACAAGGGATCCAGAGAAATGTCGGGACCTCCCCCGTAAGCATCAGCCAGCCTGTCTGCAGCAGGAGCGCTGCTGCCGCAATCCCTGTAAAAACAACCGGTTTTACTTTTCTTCTGTAGAAAAAGCAGAACAGCATACAGCACAGCCATTCTGCGATTGCCGTATAATATCTTGGTATATCCTGATAAGCACCTGTCAGTATTGTTCCCATTTTCAATGCTCTCCCATATACTCTGCAAGTGCCGTCATAAAGTCATTCTTCCTTGCCCTGCTGATCAGGAGTGCTTCTCCCCGGATCATACAGCAGCCATCCCTGACACCATCCACATATTCCAAATTCACAAGATACCCTTTATTGCTGCGGAAAAATCCGAGCGGCACAAACCTTTCCTCCGCATCCTGCATCCTGGCTCTTTCCTTCAGGTCTCCATTTTCTGTATGGTAGATCAGATTGTGACCTTCACTTTCTATATAATAAACAGAACCGGCATCCAGCCTTACGACTCCCTCCTGTGTATTCACCTTCACCGGCCTGCCAGCCTTCTGCGGAATCCTGCCGATCGCACGCTCTAGCTTTCTTGCAAAGGAAAAATAAGTCACTGGCTTCAGTACATAGTCCATGGCATCCACCTCGTAGCCACGGATCGCATAGTTTGTCATGTTGGTAATAAACATGATCACAACCTTGGTATCAAACTTCCGTATTTCCTCTGCTGCTGTCATGCCATCCATGAACTGCATCTGGATATCCATCAGGATGATGTCATATTCTCCGGTATACTTTTCCACGATCTCATCCCCGTCTGTGAAGCGGATCACCCTAAACCGCCTGCCGGATTCCTGCTGATATTTTTCAATATATTCAGTAAGCTGCTTTGCGTAAGCTTCTTCATCTTCTACAATGGCAATGGTGATCATGCCTGAAATCCTCCTGCTCCTTGTTTCGAATTTTCATACTCAATATACCACTTTTATCCGGCTGACAGCAAGCCTGCAGTATTCCTGTTTATTCCATATAGCCCAACGATATATTGCTATTTTTCTCTTTATTCTTTTCCATAGTATTAGCTTCTATCATTCCTCACACAAGTCTTCATACACCTGCTTTATCACACTTTCTATGTGAATGCTCCCAAGATATCCAAAAGGAATCTTCCTTTCTCTGACCACAGCTATAAACTTGCCATAGATCACATGGCTCATATGATCGGTATAAAAATAAACCTTCTCACACCCTTCTAACATCTTTCCATCTACCGTTTTGGAAGCTTCACTTAGCACAAATCTCCAGTCAGGAAATTGCTGTTTTAACTTATTATGCCAGTTTACATGACCGCCTATAATCGCAATCTTCTTTTCTTTAATGGCAGCCTTCATTTCCTCTACCGACAAGCCGTTTCTTATTTCTTCTTCCTGTTGTGTCTGATACGCAAACTCTCTCAGGGCAATCAGTTCTTCTCTTTCGCTCTCATACCGGTGTACCATTTCTTCTGCTTCCTTTTTAGAAGCTTTTGCTTCACTATAAGCATCTCTTAATCTTTTGATTTCCCGGTCTTTTTCATCCAGACTGCTTCTTAGTCTCGCTATCTCTTTTAAGTATTCGTTTTCATCTTCCCCGGTATCTGTTGGCTCCGGTGCACTGGTGGCTATCGTTTTTTCCACCTCTGGCTCTGTTTTTTCTTTCTCTTCGTACACTTCAATCTTTTTCGGATCAAAAAGGCAGTCTTCGTCATCATCATAATCAAAGTCATACTTAGAAAGAAGATAATCTGTCTCCATGTCAAATCGGTCTGCAATATCTGCTATCGTGGAGCAGAGCGTATAGATCATCGTCAGGTGCTGGATCTGCTCGTAAGTGTATTCTTTTTTCGGATGGTTCATTTTAAGAGTCATCAAGGTTCGTGTCATCTCTATACGAAGTCCCATAAAATTATCCAGCGACACAAAAGGGAATTCTCCGGGATAATTAAAATAGTTCATGCATTCTTCCGCAAATTTCTCATCTGCGAAATACTTTTTGCCATACTTCGTTTTGGAACTTAGTTTTTCATCATCCATCCAGGCATCCACGGTCTTCATGCACTCTTCAAAAAGTCCATCCTCCGGGAACTCTCTTTCAATATATTCCTCTCTTTTCCAGTCTTCCATCTTTTTTATCAGATAAAAGTATAAAACGGACACTTCATCCGAAAATGTAATTCCCATAAGTGGGCACATGATAAGTACGATTCCCACGACACCCAGCTGGCTGTTTTCCTCTTTTTCATCAGAAAGCCCCAGTATTTCGTCCATGGAAATCGTGCGGAATCTTTTGAGAGTCCGGTACAAATTTCTATGATATATTTTGAAGAGATATTTTAGCAGTTCCCTGCAATAAGCATCACCACTTTGTGCTCCACCATAGATGAAATACAGAATCTTTTTCTGTAATGCCACGGACACATTCTCGTTATATCTTGCATCTAAATCAATATTTCTTGTATATTTTAAAAACTCCGGGAGCTTATCACTACAATGTTTCAGAAAATCCTTTTCTATGTAAGTAAAATCGCAGTCCATATCCAGTGTAATAAAATCCTGCAGAAAGTAATATTCTGCACCGATAGTATCCGGCAGAGCGTTCCCTTCCTGCCTGTTCTTCATATCCCGCATAATGGAAATCATAACATCCACCGGCATCGGACCTTCGTCATTATATCCCTGATTGAAATAGTCATCCATAGAATCATTCCTCATAAGTTAAATTTTCTAAATTATAGCATAAAAAAGGAAGAACGCATATAAACTACGCCTTCTTCCTCTCCATTTTTCACTATGATTTTATTCGTTTCTCCTTATGCCTCTTTCTTTATGCCAGCTTAACCTGCTCGATAAAGTCTCTTACTTCCTCAGCCTCGGAATTCTCATTGAACAGTTCCCGGATCATGGAATAGCTGTATCCGTTTGAAATGAGGGGCTTTAAAAATCTTACCAAAACATTGGAAAATCCATTATTGATTAGGCTTCTCACCACCAAGCATCTTCTTTCATATTCCTTCTGGTCGCACACAGATCCATCAGAATTGTAATGAAATTCCTCTAATGTAATTTTTTGCATCATAGAGTGCTTTTCCTCATATCTTTTGGCATTCTCCAAAAGTTTCTGTCTTTCCTTCATGGAAAGCACAATCTCCTTGGGTGCCACTTCCATTTTGATGGCTTCTTTATAAACAAGCGCTTCTTCTACCGTAATATGTCTGATTTCTTCCCCGGCATCCAGTAGTCTCTTTGCTTCTTCCCTTGCTTTTTTGCCACTTAACATGACCGGATCATTATTTTTATATTTCCTCTCTCTCTTTATGCGCTGTTTTCTCGGATCATACGGATTCTTTTTTCTGCACAGCAGCTTTACAAAATCTGTCTTTTCCATCTGACATTTTGTCTGATATAAGGGTTCTGTCCCTTTCACCACAATAGCGCATTCCCCATCTTTTTTCATGGCAAAAATGTCCTCTGCAGATAACAGACTCTTTTGCATAACATCCTCTGAACGGGAACTCTGCCCCTTATAGTCCTTTGCATCCGATTCACTGGCTTTATGTATGGTCTGTGTGCCAAAATGTTTGGACAGGTATTCGCAGGAATCCATATCCGGGGCTCCCAGAATATCTATGATAGAACAGTTACCGATCAAATCCTTATCCATATCAAACTTTGGAAACTTTCTTTTTAACTGGATCAGGTTCTGCACAATGATTACAGCACTCATATTCCGGGATCGCATGGTGGACAGCTTCTCTACAAAAGAATCCGGCAGTGTGACATTTGCAAATTCATCCATTAAGAAGGTAAGATGCACCGGCAGGGTCTCTTGAAGAGCAGGATCGATTGCCGTCAGATGATAAAGCTCGTCAAAAAACAGCGAATACACCATCGAAGGAATCCAGTCATAATATCTCTTGTCCTCACTGGTCACGATATACAGAATTCTCTTTCCTGTTCCTGCTTCCTTACAGGGCTTGGAATATCCAAAGCTGTCTGCAATATGTATTTCGTCCTCTGACAAAAGATCAATGACACACTTTAATTTCATATATCTGCAGTGTGCATCTAATGATGCCACAATGGAACTGGTTGTCTCCGCTGCTCCATGATAAAACTTCTCCACTTCGATAAATCCCGGGAAATCAGAATCATTTCCGCATTCTTCTTTCCAGTACTTTTGTGCCCTCATTTCAATATCAAGGATACCACCTGCCCGGTTATCTATGGATGATCCATCGTTCTTTGTATAAACGCACGTTGCATTCAAAAGCATTACAAAGGTCTCCCAGTTTTGCTCTTCCTTGGGATAATAATAGTGAATCAGATAAATAATACTGGTAAGCAGTACTTCTGCAGACTGTTCAAAAAACTGATCGCTGCTTCCATTATCTTCTGCCGGAGTCGTTGCTTTCATCAAAATTCCAGCAATGCTCATAATATCTGATTCATTACGGATATAGCGAAACGGATTAAAATGAATGCTCATAGGCATTCCATCCTCCGATTCCACGTTCATAACCATGACTTCATATCCATTATCCTCAAAATACTGCCCTGTCTGCTTATAAAGTTCTCCTTTGGGATCGGTCGCCAGGAAATTTCCGCAAAGCTGTGACAATAAAGGTCTTGCTAACCGGAAGGATTTACCGGATCCCGGAGGCCCGACTACCAGCATATTCAAGTTTGAAGTCTTTTCGTTGTGGATAGACAGATATACTCCTTCTGCAATCCAGTAATTTGCTGTATTTACACGTAAGGGATGTGTAAGTCGCACATCCCCGGTAACAACCTCTACTTCATTTTTTTCGTCATGATTTGCAAACTGTCTGGTAAATTCCTTGGCATCTCCCCATCTTGCCCTGCCATATTCCTCTCCGGCAAAGGGATGCTCAATTCTTGTAAATATGATAATAAAGGCCATTGACCATCCGATCAGATATACCAGTACAAATTTCCATGTGGCAGATGTGACTCCCACAATATAATGATGTCCCTCAATCACAAAACTCTGGAAATTGTTCATAAATTCATTGAAATCATTCCCCGATATCCACACTGCACCACACAAAAAGCCAAGATATACACAGATACTGACTCCAAGCAGGTAGATAACTACGGTTTCCTTAACGCTTCTTGTGTGTTTCTTGACGGAACTTGTCCTTTGCATTCATTGTTCCCCCTTTATCTGCCTCCGACTTTCTGTGTAACTGTCTGCACTACCTTCTCGCCCTGCTTATTCTCAGAAAGTGCCTTCATGATCTGATCTCCGGTCAATACCTTTTCCTGCCCATCTGCTCCGGTATAGGTATATTTTGCATCACTCCTAAGACTAATCTTAGCATTATCCGAATCCATCCCCACAAGGGATACTCCCTCCACCAGGCCATCATCCAGTTCCAGTGACAAAATCTGCTTTTCATTTGGCATGATCTGTGTTGCCGGTACCGTAACCGTTGAATAATAGGACTTAATATATCGCTCTGTCTGTGCGGTATCCTTCTTTACCTGTTCCATTTCAGCCCTCATTGTGTCAGAAATATTCTGCCCGTCTTCCCGGGCATGGGTAAAATTTACATCCATGGACATGATATAATCCTTAAGCCCTTCTTCGCTCCTTACAACAGAACACGGCTGATCTCTTAACATTCCTGCCTGTTTCAAAAGCTGGGGAAGCCTTTCCATCCACGCTTCCTTACTGTATCCCTTATCTGATATCGGTGCTTTCTTTGCTCCACTCACCGGATCCGTCACCTCATACACAGAATACACGACACCGTTTTCATCCACTTCAAAGCTTCTTTTCACGGTAAGAAGTATGTCATCCCCAGTCTTCTGATTATAGAAAACCTCTTTGCTATCCGGGACAAGTCCACTGTCTCTGATCGGGTACATACAGTCATCTGCCATAAACTCCTTCACGACTCCACAAGTCTGCGCCTGATTAAGAGCCTTCTCCGGATCATCTTCAAAGCAGCTTCCTTTTCCCTGTTTCAGATAGTCTGCAAATTCCAGTACATTATTTCTCTCCATCTTTTCCTTGGATTCCTGTAACAGGGTTTCATTCTGACTCTTACCTTCTTCCAACTCCCTGATTTCATTCTCTATTTCTTTTTTCTCCTCAGGAGACTCTGCATTTTCCAGTCTTTCCTTTGCTTCCCCGATCTTTTTATCATAATCTACCTTTACGGCTTCTTCCTTTTCCACACGTTTGCGCATAAAGGATTTGATCTGCTCATCATGCATTCCAAAATCCTGTGCCAGTACAGCAACCGGAATATAGTCGTCATACGGGTTTAAATCCGGCATAATGCAGTATCTTAAGCCGTTCTGTCTGCAGTAATACTCAAAGGGAGAAATAAAACCTTCCCCTTTTATGCTCTTGTCATTTGTAATATCAATGGTCTTTTCAAACATTTCTGCCGGGAATTCCAGAATGGGAGCCATGCCTTCACTTGCTTCCTGAATTTTCTGCCAGGAACAGCTACCCGGTTTTTCCAGCCATTTTTTATGCTGCCATGTATGAAGTGCCTGAATTGCTGACACCATACTGGTAATCATTGCCTTGGTACCTTTTAAAAGATAATAGATGCCTTTATATTCCAGATCTACTACCTGCGCAATCTCATCTGCCATCTTGTTTCCTCCTATGGTCTTAATACTAGAATAATATTGTTTGTCCGAAGTGTTTCATATACCACACCATGATCCGCATTTAGTGCTTCCACCACTTCACCGTTTCCCACATACAACGCTACATGGTAAATTCCTAAAAATCTTTTATTGTCATGTCCACCGTAAAATACAAGATCCCCCGGTTCCATATCTCTCATATCCAGTCTCGTGGTAGATACTGCGGTTCCATAACTATACAGTTTACTTGCCTCTGCTGCAGCTGTCGGTGGATATCCTGCTCCATAGCTTAGATCTACTCCTGCAGACAGCCAGCTGTAATACACAAGGGAACTACAGTCATATGCGCTACCACTGGTCCGGTCTTCCTGCGAATATGGATATCCAACTTTGGAAAGTGCGTAACGGATCACTGCTTCCTGCTCTTCACTTGCCCCACTGTCTTCCACGATTTCATCTATCTCTTCCTCCGAAAGACTTTCTTCTGACAGGATATGTCCTCTGCCCGAATAACGGCTTAAAAACCCGGTTACCCTTCCGGTAACGGTACTTATCGTAGAAAACATTCCTACCACAATCGTTATCAGAAGAAATGTCACGATAAGATACATAAATACCGTCAGAATATGTGGTGCCAGCGCAGCCACCAGTTTTGCTGCCAGTATCTTCCCCCATGTTTTGGGATTCACATAAGTCGTAACACCCCTGACAAGACCGGTATTCCCATCATGCAATGCATTTCCTGTAGTTTCTTTCTCTCCCCGGTTTTCTGAAAACAGATCCTTTGCCCGGATCATTCTTGCCACCATTGTCTTTCTGGCAGCTTTCTCCTTTCCCTCGCTGCTATGATCTTTTTTTGTGTTTTTATCCGAACTCTTAGATTTTTCAGAAGTTTCTGCTTGCGCTCTGTGTTCCTTTCCTCCACTCTCTTCCCGATACGATTTCCCACTTCCTTCGTTTGCCAGCCATATATCAGCATCTTTTTCTTTGAAATCCCGCTCTTTCTTTGTGGATGTGTATTTTTCTGGTGCAAAATTCTTTTGATCCTGCTTTCTGTTTTCCATATTTCCGGGATCTGAAAAATTAGACATTTCCGCTTTAGAAAATCTCCCATAGTCATCCGTGAATTTAAGTTCCTCCGTAAACTGCAGGTTTCCTTCCTTAAACTGCATAACTGCCTCCGTCCGTATTCACGATTTCATAGATCTCCGATTCCTTACTCATTCGGATATCAAACGGAATTACCACGCTTCCCATCTTAAGAAGTCCGGTGCCGCTTTCTGCATTATCCACGTAATTAAACATAGCCGGACTGATATTTGGCAAGAATTGCATCAGCTTACGCTTATCAATAGAGGACTGGGCCAATAGTGCAAAGCATTCTGTGTTAGAAAGAATCGCTGACAGCCTCCCGGCATTGTCTTCATTTAGCAGATCACTCATGTTCTGCGATATGCCACAGGCACATCCCAGGAGTTTTCTGATTTCTTTCCAGAGTTTCACCACAAAGGCTGCGATCTGATCAATCCCCAATAGTTCATGAAATTCATCTATGTAAAGATGTGTCCATTTCCCTTCCCTGGAGTTCTCCGAAAGCTTACTGCGAAGTACTTCCATCATAATGAGCATACTGGTGACACGAAGATTTTCCTTAAGCCCCGGAAAACTGAAGGAGATGAGTCTTTTCCCAATATCCACATTTGTTCTGTGATTAAACAGATTCAATGACCCATTTACAAAGATATCCATTGCTGCAGCCAGATGATCCGCAAGTTCTGTTCCCTCATCCACAAGACCCTGATAGATATCCTGAAACGTAGGGGAATATGCCCGTACCTGTTCTTTTCTGGAAAGTTTCTCCCCGGTACTGATTACTGCCTGCTCCGTAACCATAAATCCCGGTACTTCATACTCTCGTTCTCTCTCCATTTCCCCATTTAAGCGTTTTCTCATGTTAAAGTTTTCACTGTAAACTCTCTCCACCACACGGTCAATAACACCCTGTTCCTCTGCCTCCACATTTCTTCGCAGTAATGACGAGATCAAAGTCAGGATAAAATCTGCCTTTTCTGAAATAATCTCTCTAAGTTCGGTATAATCAACTCCGTAAAAATCTACGTCCAGAGGATTAATATAAACTTCTTTCTTTGCATCAAAGCATATGATGGCTGCATTTTCCTGTAATCGGTTTATAATCTGATGATATTCCCCCTGCGGATCGACAATGATAATCTGATCTTTTGGGTTATTCAGATACACCGACAAGATCTCCGATTTAGAAAAAACACTTTTACCGGATCCGGATTTACCAAGAATCATGCTGTTTCTGTTTTTTAATTTCTTCTTATCTCCGAAAATAGCATTCTGACTTAACTGATTGATCCCATAATATACACCATTTTCATCATTAAGTTCCTGTGTTTTGAACGGCATGAACATGGCAAGACAGCTGGAAGAGAGATTCACCACTCTTTTAAATTCCTGGCATCCTAAGATCAGTGCAGAATTAATACCTTCTCTTTGCATGGCAAAACAGCTTTTCAGGGTAAGTGACTTTAAAGATGCAATGTTCTTAAGTTTTTCCTCGATCCTTCCCAGTTCTTCTTTCGTGTTTGCCATAAACAGAACCATAATGGTGGTATTGTAATAATGGTCATCCTGTTCATCTAACTTCTTAAGGAAGGTATCTAACTTATCCTTCTCCCCTAAAAGTTTCTGTGAAGCATCCGCTAAATAATCATTGTTATTGCGATTTCTCTGCTTTTCTCCCTCAATCTTCATCCCGACTTTCATGTATTTCCGGGATATTTCCTGCTTAAATCCTCCGATATCAAGCAGTTCATTATTCACGGTCACATAGCTGGTGCAGTTGACTTTAGCAAGCGAAGTCAGTATGTCACTTTCCAGTGCCTTCGGATAATCTGCAATGTACATCACTTTTCCAAAACAGTGATTGATCCGAAATTCCTCATTATCGTAAGTGATTGCTGCAGGTGCCAGAACATTCAAAAAATCCTGTCTGCTTTCTACGACATTTTTATAGGAAAGAGGATACCCTTTAGAGATTCCGGTATGTGTAAAGTTAAAAAGAATCTGCAGTCTTTCATCCACAGAAAGCGGATGCATGGTGGATCCCTGCATTCCATTCATTCCAAGACCTACAAAGGACGACCGGATGGCTCCTTCAATAGACAAAAACTGTGACTTAGCATCCATTACATCGTCCGCTGTAATGGTCAGTGTTAGGTAGATGGTCTGGTACAATCCCTGCCTTGCATCCGAAAGCTTCTCCCTGATGACCGCATTAAAAGAATTTCTTAAATCGTCATCCCCATCACCACGGTTTCTGTAAAGGATGTTTTCATAAAACTTCTTTTCATCCACGTATTCATTTGCAATCGTGTATGAAAAACGGCAGGGAATGCCCTTAAGCACTTTGGAAAAACCAATAATAATCTCCTTCTGCTCAATGTCTGTTACTCCGGCGAAGTTGATATCACTTAAGACATAGGTTTTGGAGTAGCGATTCTCTGTCAGCGCAAAGATGCCACTCTCTTCCACACCTTCTATCGAAAAAATCCCCTGTGATCCGAATGTTTCCACATTTCCAGCCACATCATATTTCTTAGTCTGCTCATACTTTGTCATTATCATTCGCATTTTCCTCCCAAAAGATTTTTTCTACTGCAGGCAGTGAAATATTTCTAAACTCTCTGCTTTCCAGCATTCCCAGTGAAATATCTGATAACAGTCCCATTCTTTGCTTTCCATAAAGCGGAGCCACAATATATCCGTCTTTAGAAAACAGGGAAAGAATCGTACTCTGGATAATCTCTCTTGCATCTGCGGAATCACAGACAAATGACATATGGCAGGAGATACTTATACCGTTCTCAATATCCGCCGGTGGAAAATTCCTGCAGTAACGCCTTTCCAGCATTCTTAAGTAGCTCTCTCTGTCTTCCGCTTTCATATTTGACATCTGAAAAGTTAAAAAAATGGGGCAACCCAGTTTTTGCAAATCCGTAAAGGCATTCCACTTGACAGTCTTTGGGTAATTCATAACAAACAGGCTTGTTCCATAACTTGCTTCCATCTGGAAACTATCATAGGATTCTGCGATTTCAGGAAATAGTTCATCATATAAATTCTTTTTGCTTCTGACAAACGAAGCATAGGAAAATTCCTTTGTATCACCCTGCAGTCTTGAAAAGATAATCTTAACCGCTTCATCTACGCTTAAAGGACGGATCCCTACGCTTTCTTTTAGAACCTCTTCATCCAAAGCAAACTGCTTTCTTACTTCATCATATGTTTCACCATATCCAGTTAATGTAAGAAACCAGTCCGTATCCTCTTTTTCAGGCAATATTCTTCCACTGACTATAATTTCTGATTGCAGTGCTGTCATTGTTGTGCTTAATTTGTCCAGTCTCCCATAGACCTCATAAATTCTGATCCATCTGTCTTCCACAAAATGGAAGGTACCAGACGGATCAAAATTAAGAAGTTTTAGACTCTGTACGGTTTTCTTTGGCGCAGGAATAAGCATCTTATTAGCTATCCTATTCTGTTGTCTTCGTAATTTTTCTGCCTGTCTTTCTTCTTTATTCATCTATCCGGCTCCTCCCTTCTCTTTTTCGCCAAACCTCTTAATGTCCGTCAAACCACTGGTTAATCAGTGAGGTGATCTTAGTCTGGAAATCCGGAAGCAGAGTTTTAGTACCGAAAATGTACAAAAGTCCCGCAATACCAGCTGCCACAGCAATAATGATGAACATAATGATGATCTGATCCACGGCAGGCTTCTTCTGCAGCACCTTTCCCCTTGCAGCAATCAACATCTGATCTACCTTCTTTACTACCTTTCTCATTCTTCTATTCTCCTTTCAGCGAATTGATAGATCTATTTGATCTTCATCCAATATGTGGGACAATAATTTACCTACTTCGTAACTGCAATTTTCTATTTTCGACAAATAAAAAAAGAGCCTTATCACCCGGCGAACGGCTATTTCACCTTTGCCAATACGTCCAATGTTAGTAGTGATACGGCTCTTAATTTTCACTTTATAGTCTCTATCCCAAAATCGTAAATCCTTAATATGCCCCTCGGTCAATCGAAGTGCGGAACATGGTAAGTAATGTCCTCTGACTGGTTAACTTCTTCTTGGTCTGATTTCCGGCAAAGTCTCTTGTAATGATTAGATAGTAGTCTACGGCATCCTCTGTCTGGTTAATGTCATAATACACATCAAAAAAGGAGTGCGTATCCGGGGATACAAACTGGTGATAAGTCGTATCCAAATATATGACTTCTTCCTTTGTTCCGGTTACCTTATACACGATCACACTTTTAATACCGCTGCTTTTATTGGCTCCATGCACGCTTCTTACGATTTCATCATCAATGTGCTGATCCATGATGTTGTCCTGCATATAACCGGACACTACAATGCCATCTCTTACAAATGTGATCTCTGTTCCATCTATTCCTGGAGGCGTAATATCATATCTGGTCGTGACACTGCTCCTTGATATATGCCCCACATTGTCTGTGGCTTCAATCACAAAGGTTCGTTCTCCCTCATCGGTTTCTCTCAATGTATAAGATGCCTGATTACTTCCGGCTGCAACAAGATTTTCTTTATCATTGTATATCTTCACGCTTCTAAGACCGGAGCCAGCGGTCACCGTTCCCATCAAATAGTCCGTTGACCTTACTGCAATACCGGGAGCCACATTGGTCCATTCCGTATTTGTATTCTCCACTCCTATAATCACAGGATCCGAATGGTCAAGGTATACCCTTCCCGTGTTCCCCTGAATGGAGTGCCAGTCATTGTCTGTAGATACCGCATAATAGTAGTAGATTCCTTCGTCTATCTGTGTATAGCTATCTGTTGTCCATCCCGAAATTCCACCATGCTGATAGTTTCCGACAAGAGTCGTTACTCCGGTAATGCAATTTACCCGATACAGTAATATATATCTGTTTCCTACACCGCCATCATATCCTCTTACCGTAATATTCACATTGTCTGCTGTCCAGCTGTAAGTAGACGCACTGACAAAAATTCCCTTCGTCTGTGTATATCCACAGGCAGAACAGCTTCTGCTATAATAACCGTCTCCATGCGCTCTCCACCCTGACAGATTATGTCCTTCATACTGTTCCAGCCCACATCTTCTACAATTTCTCTTATGAGTAGAACTGTTCACACAATACCATGATCCCCAGTCATGCCCCAGTGGAGGGGAGGATGTAATTCGTCTTCCTGGACAGATTGAGCAATGGTATTCCACTGATCCACCCGACGTACAGGTTGCCCCATATTCATCATACAGATACCAGCTATGACCGGAACATCCATCGGAATCTGTATACCAGCAGGTTGCCCCGGCGCATGACATGATTCCATTTGCCCTGCATCCGCAGGATACATTATGGCAGGCTGCGTAAGCTTTGCATGGCAACAGTACCATTGCTAAAAAAGCGCACAACACTGTCATGTATTTTAATTTACTCTTGCTATTCATAATGCTTCCCCTTTATTTACAGCAGCTTCCACCGCAGCCCTGACTACATTCTCCGGTCTCCCCACAGGCTCCACAGACATCGTTACTCTTACAGGTATTTTCTTCCTCCAAAAGTTCATCCGCATTTTCTCCTGCAAATCCCAGATATGCCGTCTTTGTATATGTTACATTTCCCTTTACATACTGAACCACTGCTGTAAAAGAAGTCGGATATTTCGTTCCTTCCATCTCTGCTACAGAATAGGCACACTTTGTCTGAATCAGAGTATCGTAGTCTACATTTGCAAGCAGCTGCTCCAAAATACTGCAGTCTTTTTCATAGACATAGCTTTCCTCCCCAAGCAAATTTTTCTTGTTGTCATCCAGTCTGGCATCTTCATACTCTGCATCGAAACCCATAGTCAGCCTTGCTGTCTCCATCACTTCATACAGATCCTTGCAGGTCTTGTACGAAAACCCAAAGGCCTCCTCAAAAGAAATGTCTGAAATCTTCTCACTGTCAAAAGCTTCTGTCCCTACCGCCTGCGTATAATCCGACGTAGCATCTGTCATAGCAGCTATATCCACATCGGAAAGATAGTATGTCTGAAACTGCATTGTCTGATTTCCATTCCCATCATCCACGGTCTCTGTGTATATTTTTTCTATCTGCAGCTTTGAAAAAGAATCATAAACTGCTCTGCAGTCTACAGCTTCCTTTGCTCCTTCCTCTTCCGGTATTTCTTCCACATCTGTTACAGCCGTTTCCTTACAAACAGTTTCTATAACATCCGCATCTCCTTTTTCATTTTCTACTTTCGCCTCGCCAAAATAAATATAAAACGCTACTACCATTACAAAAGAAATCGCTATTGCAAAAATCAAAATCTTAATATGTTCCGTCTTCATCCTCTGTTCCTCCCAGTTTCAAAATTTTATTTGCTATTTTTTCTTCCACCGCTTCGTAATAATCTCTGTCGGTTTCCTTCCAGTTTTCTTTCATCTTCCGATTAATTACCGGTATTGAAACACTTCCATTTCTGCAGATGAATAAAAAGACCCTCTCTCCGTTTCTATCAATGCCTATTTTTTTCACTTCTGCTTTTCTTGTAAGGTAATCATACACAGCCTGTTCCAGATTCTCCGATGTAAACAAAGCTTCGTCTATCACTTTCTCCTCTTTCAAAAACTGGATAATTACCTTTGCTCCCAAGAAGTCCACCGGGGTCTCTTCTATGTCCTTCGCTTCCTCTTGTTTCCCATGGAAGTACCGTATCTCCTCCTGCAGCTGTCCAATTTTCTCCTTTGCCTCACTACAGATTACATGGTTGTCCAGAATGATCTGCAGATCCCCAAGATAATTCAAGTTCTTTTCCGATGTAATATTTTGAATAATTTCTTCTCTGTCATCGGAAACGCTCACATCATACCCTCTCATGTACTCCATATAAGAATCTGCCAGTCGCAATGCCCTATAATAATCAGCCACCTGCTTTTCTTCCAAGGAAATTCTCATAAGCATGAGCCTGTTATAATAATCTTTGAACTTAAGATACTCCATTACGGTAGTGAGTTTTCCAATGTAAGCTTCAAAACAGGCACAAATAAAGTTAAAATATACTTCCATTGCTTCCTTTTCTGCACCGGAAAACGGAGTAAGCTGATACTCTCCACTAAGCAGATCGGTTGTCATGAACTGGACAAAATCCTCATTCACGTTCATAAGTTCAAACAGGCTTTTATCCCGATTGTTGTATATCCCGGCTGCTCCGTTCTCCGTTTTTCCAAAGTAGATACTTTCTCTTCGTTTATACAGGGAGAATGCCGGAACATCCTTACAAATATACTTGTCCGAATAGTTCAGTGTGGAATCATAAAAGGGAATCTCCCTGCACCTTGAGGATGCATACCTGGCCTCTTCCTCCTTAAGTTCCTGCGTAACCTGATTATTTTTCTGAACCTCTTCCCAAAATCCAACAATTCTTTTAGGTACCTGTATCCCACGGAATTTTCTTGGTTTTGTAGGAAGTTCTTTCACATCTTCTGTGATAGGATCCGGCTCTTTTGGCTTTATTAAGCTCTTTGGTTCCTTTGCAATCACTTCTTCCAGATCCTGTATTTCTTTCTCAAAAGCTGATAGAAAGCGTTCTGATTTCAAAATAGTCTTCTCTATCACTGCTCTCTGATAGCTTTCTGCCGTAAGGATATTCACTTTAGACAATCGAAGAATGTTCTTAAGTTTCGTCTGTTGAGTTTTATATTCCTTAACGAGATCTCTGACAATCACCGGAGAATACCCTGTTTCATTCCCCTCTACCAGTGTCTTAATCCTTATATACGCTACTGCAGCAGCTACCAGATCATCCATTGTGGCAGGTTCATTTTTAGACAGAAGCTGTGCAAATATGCCTAGCTGCTTCGATAATTCAGACTGCTCCATTCTCCGTTGCACAATCAGAATTGTTTGTGCCGATTTCATATCAAACCGCTCTCCCGGAAGTGCATTCATAATAGATACCATCTCCGGCAACGCTTTTTTTAATACTTCCAACTCATTCACTACGCTATCACTCCCATTCGCACACAGATTCCATAGAGCATGATTCCCAGTACTACAATACAAAGTCCAGGTACAACCGCTATTTTACTTTGGCTGGTCACCTTTTCCTTTTTCACTCTTGCTTCGATCAGGCTGACAATCACGGCTCCGATCTGGGTCAGCGCCAGAAGATTGCTTGCTGCAAATATGAGAAATGGCACTGTACGAAACCGAAGCGTACAAAGTAATACTCCGGCAAATAATAAAAAGACATCGTTATCACCCTCACCCCATATGGAAAATCTCCGAAATAAAAACCACAAAACTACCGTTGCAATCCAGGCTCCCAGTAAAAATCCATACTCATTTTCATAAAGTTCTACAGAATGAATCCCCCATGCCAATGCCAGTACGATTGCCGGAAAAGTATATATCATACGTTCTTTCAAGTCCCGGACAGATGACAAAATCAGATAGATTCCTGTTACTATACTAAGGATCAGGTACATTCCAACTCCCCCTTCACATATACTTCATTCAATTTTAACTTTTGATGCCGTTCATCCCATCCGGCTATTTCCAAGATTTCGTCTATGGCAAACCGGCTCATGTGAATCAGAACAAACGGCACTACAGTAAGCATTTCTTCTAATGTTTCCATAGAATAATCAGAGATATATCTGGCACACTGCGCCAGTCTTACTACGGATCCGGCAGCTGTATTTGCATGAATTGTTCCAAAAAATCTTGCCCCGGTACTCATAGCCGTGGTAAACACATACAGTGCTTCTCCACCCTTGATCTCTCCGATCACGAAATTATCAATATCCTGTAAAAGTCCAAGACGCAGTTCATCTTCCAAGGAATACTCAATACTGCAGTCCTTTCTCTTTACGGACAGTGTATGCTCAAACTGAATCTGCGGATGCTCCGAGTAGAGTTCATCCGACTCCTGCGATACCAGTACGGATTCGTCATAGGGAATGCAGTCGATCATGTTATTTAAAAGCGTGGATTTCCCAGATCCTCCCCTCCCGGAGATTAAAAACCCATACCCGGAAGCAATCCGGTCCTTAAGATAGTTTTCCATTTCATCATCTAACATCCCATTCTCTTTTAAGTAATCCCATGAAAGCTTCTGCTTTGGAATCTTTCGGATATGGATATTGTTCTTTTCCGTGGAAGTGATACAGCCAAGCTGTGTATCAATTCGTAAGAAGTAGTCCTTTACCCCTTTTCTGTCCGTGCTGTGGGATAATGCTGCATCGTCACTCTTTCCCATCCTTTGAATACGCAGAATTCTCATGAACCAGTCATTATAGTCGGACGGACTATAAAAACTGCAGTCTGCAATATATCTTTTCCCCTTTGCCTTTACTACGATGTGGTTATAATCAAGCACTTTGATGTCCGAGATCTCTTTTTCTTCGATCAGTGGTGTTAGGACATAATATCCAAATACGCATTCCTTAAACATTTGAAGCAATCTCTTTTCCTCTTCCATGGAAGTCTGCCGAAATCTCTCCCGGATAAAGTCCTTTGCCCGGTTCATTAGCAGGATAAAATCCTGTTCTGTGCCGGTAATGCACTTTGCCACCAACGCAGGATTCAGATCACACACATTTGCTTTAAGCTGCTGGAACCGCTCTTTCAATTCTTTATCCTGATAGGATGAAAAAACAGGGTAGATTTCCGATTGCTGTATGAGTTTACTTTCCGATCTTGGTTCGTAACATAATTTACTCATGGCTCTCTCCTTTCTACCCTTCATGTGGGACACGTATTGTGCTAATTCTTAATGCGGTTCTTCTCTTTTTTCTCTTCCTGCGCTTTCATAAGCGCCCTTGCCTCATCGGCACTGTCAAAAATATGGCATCTGTAAAATCCCATATCTGCCTTAAGCTCTGATATGTTCTGATTAAACTCCTTCACATTTGCTTCTTTGGAAGAAAACTCTTTTTTCAGTTCGCCATTTTTGCCATATACAGAAACGGTAGCTGTCACCGTCCGGGTTCCTCCCACGATATCCGGCAGTATCACAACTCTGATATACCCATCGTCCACGCTGTCCGCTGCAATATATTTGATGCTACTTTCAAATACTCCCTGATGCACCGCAGCTGTCCTTGCCTTTGCATAGCCAACCGCTTCATATAAGGACATATACTCTGTTTCCTGTTGCCTTAATTCGTTCTGCGCAAAACGAAGGATTGTATGATAAGCACTGGATAATTCCTTTGCCTGCGCCTTTGCATACAGGATCTGATTTTCTTCCTCTTCCACATACTCTGCGACTTCATTTATGGTTTTGGAGTATCCTTTTTCCAACCTGTCCACAAGCATCTTGTATTCCAGATAATCTGACAGGTACTCATCACATCCGGCAAATTCATACAGATATGCTCGTTTCTCATGTTTCACTGCTTCCTTATACAGGTCGATAATCGGTTTGTAATCCCTTAATTTTGTTTTCACAACTTTCTTTTCTTCTGCTATCTCCTTCTGCTTTCGGATAATATTTCTGAGTGCATCATTTACATTTCCGGTATCCGGTGCATACGTTCTGATAAGCTCATAAATATTGGCTGTCCTATGGAATTCCTCCGCAATTCGCTGTAACTGCCAGTTACTTTTATATTGTTCTCTCCATGGGTTTCTCCCCAATTTTAACATACGGATCGCTTCTTTCTTCTCTTCTGCATCCATATCCGCATATTTTTTGAGTGGTGTAATTTTTACATAGCTCTGTGCCGGGGATCCTCCTGCAAATATATGGTCTCCTACTTCGCTTCGGATCAATTCTTCCCTTTTACCAAGCAGTCTGTCCCTGATGGCATCTATCGTGTATCTGCTTCCAAGTCTGATGCTCCGGATTGCCCTAGGCATTCCATCCATTCTTAATGACAAATATTTTCCGCAGTTTACCTGAATGCCCTGACTTCGTAAATTATGTAAAAAAGAGTCAAAATCATCCGACCATTCTATAGCGGTATCCACGATCTGCCTTAGTTTTATTACCCTGTCTGAAAACTTGATCTCATCCGGTTCCTTCTCTTCTTCCCATGCCATATTAGGAGAAAATCCGTATTGTCTTGCCAACTTATTTAAGTACGGATCAAATACTTTACTCATAAAATTGTGGTCCATATGGATCTTTCTTCCATTCAAGGCTACCGTATTGACCACAAAATGAACGTGCAGATTCTCTGTATTCGTGTGAACCGCATATATCGCCTGATGATCTGGAAATATCTCTTCTAAAAGATCATCTGCAAGCATCATTAATTTCCCAGCATTTTCTTTCCCCGATTCCCCCACAGGCAGGGAAACAATGCCATGTAATGCCACTCTTCCACCCAACTTGTTATGAAACTCCTTCACCTGCATCATTTCATTCGTTACATTTTGTATATCCGAAATATGCCGTCCTCCAACATACAATCCCTGTAGCGTTTTAATATCATTTATCACATAGGAAACTTCTCTTCCTACCTGCATAAAATCGTCATTAACTATAACGCCGTCACACTTTTCACTATTTGTAATATAAGAAATGGAATCCGTAATCTGTACTGCAGCGCCTCTCCCCATGGTGCCCTCTTTGATATTCCATATCTTTGCTACAATCCCTTCCATCTCAATCCTCCAAAAAAGCGGAACCACCATAAGGCAGTTCCGCTTCCACTACTTTTTATAATTCTTCATACTTCGCCAGTACCTGTGTAGTAATATCTTCCCTAAGGGTCTTAGTCATAGGGAAGCATACATCCTTATATTCCCCATCTGAGTTCTTCCAGGAAGGATACGCTACAAACAAATGCCCTTCATTGGATCTCATTACCTTGATCCCGGATACAACAAACTGACCTTCAAAAGTGATGGATCCACTTGCCAAAAATCTGGAGTCTCCTTCCCGCTTTTTCAGGCGTACTTCTGAAATCTGCATTTACACCCCTCCTTATCTACCCTTTCCTCTATGGGATGTTTCCTTCTGTGCCTGTTCTTCGTTAGCGTTTTCCGTCTGCTCCTGATCTGCCTTAGACACCTTTGCAGCCACTTCCTCACGCATACGATTGAACTCCGTCATGATCGCATCCGTAATTTTATGGTAAAATTCCTTACTTAAGGGGAATGCAATATCCTCATAATCTCCATTAGATCTTTCTCTGGAAGGAAATGCCACAAAGTTTCTGCCTTTGCTGTCTTCCATTACTCTGATTCCCCGAATTGCAAACGCATCATCCAGTGAAAAACTACCGATTGCTTTGATTCCTCCTGCATTATTAAGCAGATTCATTCTGATACTTGTTACTTCCATAATAACTTCTCTCCTTTATCTGTGATGTCTGGGTCTTGCGACCTCATTTACAGTTCCAGTGTACCCCGAAGGCTCACAAACAGCGGTTTCTTTAACTGTTTCTGCTTTTGCACTTGCAAGAGATAGTGTTCTGCTTTCAGCATCATATTTATAGACATTGTCCGATAATACTTCTGTCGGTGAAACCTCCGTCTGATTAACACATCTTACCATCTCTTCCAGACTATCTACATCCTTATTTCCTACAGGCAGCGCAAGTACTTCATGAATAGAGGACGGCAGAATATATAAATCACTACCCAGGTTTTCTGCCACCTGCTGTAATGCATCGCTATAGACAATAACACTTGCTCCGTTCGCCTTTGTGGTATTACTAATAACATACATATCTATATCATCTTCTTTTAATTGATTTTCGATGATATCCTCATCCATTCCCTGCGCTCTCATCAGGTCTGCCATTACGTTCGTTAGTCTATCAATGGATGGTGGTTCTAACACGTTGCTGTTCTTGATCGCAGTTTCATATAACTGTTCCTCAGTTAATCCCCAGTACTCCATATGATTGTTGGTAACAGTAATCGTCCCTGTTCCATTGGCATCTTTACTTATCAGCACTTTATAAAAAATGGCAAGATCTTCCAACATTCTATAAGGCTTATCTTTCAGAAAATCTACATTCCTTTCCGCACTGATAAGAGACACGATAAGTCGATCTTTTACATAATTGACATCCTTATACATTTCCTTGATTTCTGCCACATCTTCCGGCAAATCCATTGACTGTCTCTCAAGATTACCGATATGTTCCATGATGACTTCCAGATCTACCCCATTCTCATAATTTTCATATATGCCATTAAGATAGATTGTTGGTGTCACACCCGTACCCTGTTTCATTTCAGGTGTCCAAATTTCAAGTCCCTGCAACGTTACACCATTCAGCTTCTGAACGGTTCTGACAGATACCTCTGCATTAGCATATTCTTCCGGCAGATATTCCCTAATATGATCCATCACATATTCCTGAAACTCTTCAAAACTAAGCATCCTTTTTCATCTCCCTTCCCTTTCCACCATTTAACAGCTTCTCTACAATCGCTTTGATCTGTTTGTCTCCGGTGAACTTTTTTTCTCTTTCGATTAAAGATCCCATAAACAAATAATTCATCCGTCTGTCTACCTCCTATTTTTTCGGATTTTCCTTACGTTGTATATGTGGACCCTACTCTTTGCCAGTTCGTAATAAAATGAAACGAAAAATGTAACACAATAAACATTGTGTTACATTTTTTGCATCTCCCTGAAAATATAGGGTCTTCTATTTTCTTGCTCTGTGACTGGAATTATAGTTAATCTCCTGTTCAGATACTTTTGAAGCTTCCTGCTCCGGTTTCATCTCCTTCAATTTCTCTTCTATTGCCAGCGATATCTTATCCGCAGTTTCCTTAATCAACTCCAAATGCTCCTTAAGTTCCGATACTTCTTTATCCTTGCTCCACCCGGATATATACCCGAAAGAATACTCCGAAGTGTCCAATCCGATCATCTGCGCTACCCAGTAGGCAACAGATTCTGCCTGTACTTCTCTACTGGATCGATCAAACTTATCTTCTTTGCTACCGTGCCCCAATGTCGCATGGGCAATCTCATGAATCATAGTCTTTATTGTCTGCAACTGCGGTAAGGATTCCTTTATCACAATCTTTTGTTCTACAAAGCTAAAATATCCCTTTGCTTCCCCTTGTATATCTTCATAATATACAGGTACTGGACTGATTTCTTCCAATATCATCTTGATATCTTCAAAAGATTCCACCTGTTCGCTTAATTCTGTTGCCAATGAGGGCAATGGATCTCCTTGGGTCTGTGATACATCAAAGACATATACCGGAATAAAAGTCTGATACTCTTTGGTAACAATCTCCGTTTTCTGTTTCCCGTTTTCATCCAATACCGCCTTGTGATTTTCGTCATACAGCTCTTCTTCGACTTCCACCTTCCCTTTTGAGGGTGCCAGGATCATAATTCCCTTTTCCCCCTTATTAACCACACGGTTAAATTCCTTCTGCCATTTCCTGTAACCGCAGACAAGCGAAGCCTCTGGATACTGGCTGGCAATCAGAATACAATTATTTATACTGTATCGGGGAAACTTGGACATGGCAGCGATGTATTCCTTGTACTTTTCCGAAGAGAATATTTCACGCACCCCATTTTCCAGCTTCTGCTGAACAGCACTCATTTTTTCTTCTCTTGTCTTTCTTTCTGCCATCCGATCACTTCCTTACTGCTTTCATCCGTACAAGCTGCTTAATTAACTCCACCATGTTCTTGTCAAAATAATCTCTGATTGTAAGCACTGTAGTCAGAATTGTCAGGTATTCATCATCCGCATTATCACTATCATTATTGACAAATTGCTCAATGTACTTTTCATATAGGGAATCAATAAGATCAATTCCGTTAATTCTGGCACAACGGATATATGTCTTTTCCGCTTCTGTGAACTCTATTCCTGCCTCTTTTACCTCCTGAATGCACTTTTCATATTCAAACATAGTCTCTCTCCTTCCTTACTTCCTGTTTACTGATTAAGTGGGCTATGTTTTTGTATAATCCGCAGTTTTGAGCAATAAAATAAGCATCGCACTGGATGCTTATTTCCTTTCTTATGACTCATCTGCCTTTACTACAAATTTTTCTGCAATCTTTTCCGCTTCTCTCATATCCTCTAGTATGCTTACAAAAAAATTCACAGATTCTTTTTCTGATTTATCCCCTTTTGCTTTCGCTATAGGCAACTTGTTTTTTATATGATACTCTATATCTCCACCAGTTATTCCGTTGAGGGTGTAATTACTATCAATAAGGTTAACCATATTATATTCATTAGTATTAATCCATCTTCTGCTACATTCCAAGACAAATATTCTAGTCGTATCATACGCTTTAAACATATCTATTCCTGTTCCAGAAAAATAATCATGTCTTGACCAGTGACGCATTATTCGCTTTCTAATGTCACATGATTGTCCAATATAGCAGACATGATATTCATCCAATACAAGAACATAAATGCCTTCTTTTTGTTTATACAATCCCAAATCCTTAACTTCTACCAATTTCTTGTATTTATTCTTAAGCTTATTTAATTGAGCCTCGAAGATTTCTGCATCATTTGTATGTAGCTGGCTCAATTTTTTTGAATAATTCAGGTACCGAACAAGCAAATGCGTAAAGTTACCAGTCTGACCTTTTGCATAATTTTCTATCATTCGATTAAGATATCTATTTAATGTCTCTTCGATACTGAATTTAAAACCACCAGGACAACTTATCTGTACTCCAAAATATTCTGTTTTAACTCTTTCCCTTATTGTTTCCTGATTCATCACTGCGATACGATAATAATACCGTGGAAAAGTTTTTCCTTCAATCCACTTAATTCTGTCAAATATCTCATTAAACGTACCTGTCATTGTACAAATAGGCTCATCTTTTCTGTCATACTCTATAACACTGATTGCCGTATTTGGAGTGTTTTCATTAATATACTCCGCAAATTCTCTAATAAACATCATTGTTTCAAGTAAACCATTTTGGGATTCAATTTCTTTCTTTTTTCCCTCTTCTGCCATTCTATTGCCCCCCCTAATTAAAACATCAACTTTCTTCCCTACATCTGTCATAGAATTTACAAGTTGGACAAAAACACCGGTATCCCTTCTTTTGATGAATCTGATTTTTTAACCAATATGTGATTCTACCTATCATAATATCATACCTCCTACACATTTTGACATACTATCTGCTTTCTAAACATAATTTTGTCATAGATAGTGTACTATAATCCGCTCTTTATCTATGACGTCTGGGTCTTACTAACATTTCCGTATTCTCTGCCACTGCACTTTTCTTAAGATCCAGTTTCCGATAATCTGTTTCAAAGGATACCTCTTCCTTTGGGAGGAGTTTCTTATTTGCGAAGCTGAAATATTCACTATTATCACCACCGACAATAATATGATCCAACAACGGAATCCCCACCATCTGACATACCTTCGATATCTGATCGGTAAACATGGTATCATGTTTGCTGGGGTTCAATGTACCGCTTGGATGATTATGCATGATAATCATACCTGCTGCATTTGACAAAATTGCCGTTTTCAGAACCTCTCTTGGCTGTGCAATCGTCTGGTCTACTACACCTATACTACAAATACTGCAGTTAATCGGAATTCCATTCGTTTTCACATTTATAATGCACAGTACTTCCCTATCCATTTCACAAAGATATTCTCCCAACAATTTTACAGCATCCCCTGCATTATGGATTTCGTTTTCACTCATGATCGGTGCATCTTTTACCAGCCGGATGGATGCCATTTCCAGCTGTCCCTTATATACCGGTTTAAAATTATTCATCGTCACCCTCCAGACTGATCTCAATAATAAAATCGTTCTCCTGAGAATTGATAAGTTGTACCAATTCTTCCATTGTGTATTCTTTTTCTGTATTCACCATCTTTTTCTCCTTTACCGGTGCTGTCTGTGTCGTGCTGGTGCCTTCTCAATGTCATCAGAAATACATGGCATTTGCCCCTCTAAACGGAGATTAGGAATCAGGGCCTGCAGTTCTTTCATGTATCTGACGGCTTCCGCATTTTTTCGTGTCTCAGGATAATATTTAAGCATTTCAAGATGCATGGCACCACCATAAATCACCTCAAAGTCCTCAATTTCCTCTCCGTTATCATCTTCTGTACAGATGTTAATGGCTTTGATTCCATTCAGATTACAAGCCGGAATGCTCTCCCAAAGTCTTACTGCCTCTTCTGCGCTTTTTATTCCTGTGAAACTTTTTCCCAAATCGTGGAATTCTCCACACTCATATACGGATAATGTTGTCTTCATTCTTTTCCTCCCATAAATTTTCCATGCAACAAATTTTTTATATCCTCCAGCTTTGTCATAATGCAAATTCGATCTGTATCTGTCAGGCTTTCCTTCATTGCTATTACTTTAAGATCTTTTTCGATAGCATCCAGCTTATGTATCAGTTCCCTGTATCGGATAGTTGGTGGACGAATATCTTTTTTACTGGACATCAGATATCTGACATACTGTGACTTTGTCATTCCCACTTTTTCTCTGGCTGCATCCAAGGCACAGGCTTCTTCATCAGTCATGGACAAAAATACTCTGCTCATATACTGTCCCCTCTTAAAATGGATACGGTTCATCATCCGCTGAGGGCATGGAAAATCCATCCTCCGGCAGATCCATATTGTCACCTTCAGGTGCTCTCTCTACAAAATCCGGTTTGCTCACCGGTTCCTCCTGGCACTGATCCTTTTGCATTTCACCATAGGTATATTGGCTTACAGGAAGTCCTACCATTTTCCGCAATTCATTGATTTCATCAATCGGTACCAGCTGGAATTTCGTCTTTCTCCCATCATACGTGGCAGTAATGTACCATTTTCCTTCGATTAATTCCCTTGCAAGTTCCAACTTCATCTTAAATTCACTTGCCTGTGCAAACTGGCTTAAGAAGCCCACAGTATTTTCATAAGTGGTACACACTTCCGGGTCTTCCAAAATATAGATCAAAAGATCGGCATTGATACAATGCTCCCCAGCATAATTCAGCAGCCGTTCCACATTTGTGTTATGGTACTCTGAGTTCATGGCATACATCATGAGTTTTTCCTGATTTGTAAGCTTGTCGGACTTTATAATTTTATTGAGTGAAATAAACCGATTCCGTAAAATTTCCTTTCGTTTCTCCTGTCTCTTATCGCTAACCGGGCTGACCGATCCATAGGACTGTTCAAACTCTGCTACTTCTTTATTGTCCCGAATCCTCTTTGAAAAAAATCTCCTTGTACCAACAGTCTTCATTGTTCTAAGTGCATAGTTTCTCTCTGTCAGTTCCCTGCCCGGATCAAATCCCTTCTTTGCCGGGTCATCTGATTCCAGTTCTTCATAAAAAGAATCCAGTTCCCCACCATACTTTGCCACACACGCATCCACATCAAGGTAATACTCCGGGTCAACCAAAAACAAACCATCGGACATTTTTTCTTCCGGCCCCACCTCAATCGTACTTGCCACTAAGACCTTCCGCTCCAGTTCTCGTGTTACCCTTTCCTGTATATCCTCGTCTTTCTTTTGGGACGGAATAAACCTGTCTCGTAACCCCAGTCCCTCGATCAGTTCCATCAAAATCCCGGCAAAGCTCTCCTTTTCAAATTTTACCCTGTCCTGATTCACCGTAAGAAATGGGGGATCCGAACTTAAGTACTCTATTCGTCTCTGCAGATTTCCACCAGACAGTCCCTTTTCAAGGCGTAATGCATCTCTGATACCGGAGATGGTCTCTTCCCCATTTGCCACTAATTCATAGATTTCATAAAAATCCACGAATTTCTTGAGCTTTGACATATCCATTGGCAATGCCCTCCTTTCGTCATTCAACCATATGTGGGGCATTTATGTAGCCAATCCGTATTAGTCCGCAAGCGGAATTGCAATTTTCTTTATAAACATTTTTCCTGTGAATTTTCGTGCGACTGCACAAAGAAATTCCGCCCCCGGAATCGCCGAATGTATTGAAAATACTGCACGGTTCCAAAAGCGGAATCAGAAACGACATATAGAAGGAAATACTTAAAAATAATAACAGGATACGCCTAAAGTTGCAGGCAATTTAGGCAAACCATCTGCCCACGGCATCTGGAATGGGGCAATCCCCCAAACCCTTTTTTAAAATACAACGACGTCAAAATGGCATTCTCACTTTATTATTTAAGCACCATTTTGACGTCATTAAAATTCACGGCACACCCAATAGATTAAATTTCTTTATATTCTGGCATACTGTCAATCAGTTCTTGGGTTCTAATACTTACATAAATAACCGAAATCAACAAATCAAATATATATTTTGATCCTTGATATTTATTTGGATCTTCGACAATTCCAGATGCTTTATCAACGGTAACTGCATATCTTTCCATAATCCATTCTATTGCAGATTTGCCATTAATCACATACTCGTAAGCTTTCTCAGGAATATTATGTATTGTGATATAGTCGTTATAAATTAGGGTATCCTTATATACTTGCTTTCCTACCTTCTTAAATCTCATCTTGGTCACAGAATATTCCGGCTTTTTTGTCTCAATAACTACTCCTGTTTTTTCAGAATCAATTACCTTTTCATAATGGATATGCAGATCTGCCAACTCTTGACCAATCTTTACATAATCCATAAACTTATCTAGCATTGGTATTCTGGGCATCTCTTTAGAGAGATTGTCTTCATACATAGATACATACTCTTTGCTCTGTAAAACAGCATAGATATAATAGAAAATTGATTCTTTAGTTACCTTACTTCCATATGTCTCCTGAAATTTTTTTAATGCATTATCAGAAATGGCATATCTTCTCTTATATTTAGGTTTCGTTTCCACTTTTTTATCAAGGAAATCAAACAATGTTAATTCGTCATCAACATCATTTACCTTGTCATACATATATAATGGCATACAAAGAGAATGTTCCATAAGGTTTAAATCTTGTATGCAATCTGACATCATAACAGAAAATCCCTTTTTAATAGGCGCACCAGACACACATATAACCATATTTTCTGTATCATTTTCCGGATAAATGCTATCCCATTTTGAAGGCATTTCTATTATAGATGGATTATAGGTCAAATTCTTTTTACAAAACGGTCTGTATAACACTGTCCTCACATTATCCGTTGGCGTTATTTGTTCATTTTTGCAAAATCTATTGAACAATCCTCTTGACCAGCTAATTTTATTTTCGTCATTCGATCTTATATTCTGTAAATATGTCTCTCTCGCTTTAGAATCATCCGGCAAACATATTCCTTGCGCAACACTCTCATTAAATTTCTGATGACATCTTTCTCTTTCTTCATTATAAAATGCTATCATTCTATCAGAGTTTTCTTTTGCCTTATCCGAGGAAAAATTATATACCCATATATCTCTGTTTGTAGATAATCCCGAAGCATAATTATCAGAATATATACTTACTTTTTCTCTTCTCTTTTTATCACCCAAGACAAGGTAATTCATGAAATTAGGATTTCTTTGATTCAGCCAGTCATTATTGGCATTAGGATACAAATAATTCCATGAAATATTTTTAATGCTTTCAAGTTGGTCTATTTTGTTTAATTTCTCACTTCTTGACAAATAATCCCCTATATCGAAGTACCTTACATATCCATCTTTCTTTATTCCCTTTTTCTTTACTAATATGGTAATAGCTACCGGTGTTCTTGAGCCGGATCCAAATATTTTGCCTCCCTCTTTTCTTGATAATTCTCCAGATGTCCGCTGATTTCCTCTTAAATTAAAAACATAAACGGAATTGAACTCCTCTAACAAGCATTGTCTGAATCCATCCAATGCAACACCATCAATATATGCGCCGTTACTTACAAAGCCAACTACTCCATTATCCCCGATTCTATCGGTCGCCCATCTAAATGCTTTTATGTATGTATCATATGCATTTCTGCTGAGTGTTGCATTTGATTTAGCCACATATGTGGAAGCCAGTGCTTTATCCAAATGTTTATAAGCCACATTCTGGTTATTGTCGTTACCAGACTTTTGACCTACCGAATATGGCGGATTTCCGACAATAACTGTAATATCAGTTTCTAATTGTTTTGTTGCTCTCTCAGAATTCTGATGAAATAGTAAACTATCCCTGCTTAATACTTCACCGGATTCTTCGTCTATATTTTCAGACAGCGCAAACGTATCCGTCAGGACAATTCCCTCAAATGGTATATATTCTGTAGCATCCATTATGTCATGAAAAGTCTCTTCTATATTTACTGCAGCAATATAATATGCCAACAGCACTATTTCATTTGCATGGATTTCATTGCAATACTTGTATAGTAAATCTCCTTTTGTAATAATTCCGCTTCTAAGTAGCTGTACGATAAAAGTACCTGTTCCTGTAAACGGATCAAGTATATGTACACCTTTTTCACTGATACTGGTTCCAAATCTCTCTTGTAGCACATACTCAACACTTTTAAGTATGAAATTTACTACCTGAATGGGCGTATATACTATTCCAAGCTTAGCTACTTGCTTCGGCAATGCATTTTTAAAAAACTGCTCATACAATTCAATAACTATTTTTTGCTTTCCTTCCGAGTTATCAATTCCCTTTGCTCTTTCCTGAACGCTCAGATAAAATTTGTTTAATGTTTCCTGTTCCTTATCCAGTGCTTTCTCATCTAGAACATCTAACATATCCTGCATAATTATAGAAACGGGATTACTTTTAATAAATTCGTAGTTGTCAAATAATGCATCAAATACTGGTTTTGTTATCATATGTTCGGCCAGCATTTCTATTGCATCATCCTTTTCAATAGAAGAGTTTAAATTGCTCTGTAGCGCAGAAAGAAACTCATTAAATTTCCCAGATATCTCCGGTCTTTCAATAAGTAGCTCAATCTCTGCTATATGCCTATTAGCAATATCCGCAATATCTTTCGCCCAAGTTTCCCAGTATTTCCTTGTGCCACATTTCTTTACAATCTTTGCATATATACTTTCTTTCCACTTCTGAAGTTCGTCAAATTTCATCGTAAGCTGACTGTATTTTTCCTGGGTCTCGTTGTCCGTGCCTTCCCCCTTCCCAGTCACTCCGATAATCTGAATGTTGGCAGGTTTTTTCCTGTTTAATTCTATTTTATTGATGGTATTATTAAATCTATCATCGTGTGCCCTTAATGCCTGCAATACATCCCAAACGATTTTATACTTTTTATTATCTCCCAACGCTTCTTCTGGTTCTACTCCAGCCGGTATGCCTATCGGTAATATAATATATCCAAAATTCTTTCCCTCTGCTTTACGCATTACTCTTCCTACGGACTGAATAATATCAACAATAGAATTCTTGGGATTAAGGAACATAACAGCATCTAGCGCAGGTACATCAATTCCTTCTGACAAGCAACGAGCATTAGATAGTATTCTGCATACATTTTCAGAAGTATCTTCTTTCAGCCAGTCAATGCATTCCTTGCGGTAGAGTGCATTTTGTGTCCCGTCTACGTGTTGCAATTCAACGGTTACCAAATCCTGATCCGCCCCATACAATTTTATTTCATCCTGTATCTCACCAAAGAGTTGAACGAATTTTTTTGAGCTCTTTATATCGCTGCAAAATGCAACCGCACGCTTCATCTTATAAGGGTCATTTTCAAAATAATCCTGTTCATTATCGTACAAAGTTTTTTTTGATAACCCATTCAGACATCCCAGTATTTTTACACTATCATCCAGCGTAAGCTCGCTATCAGAGTTTGTGAGAAGATTCTGTAAAGTTTTGCTTACATATCCTTCATCCACTGCCAGTACAATGACTTTATAGTCCGACAATAATCCCATTGAAACGGAATCTGCAAATCCCAAAACATAAAAATCTTTGCCGTATACTGCTTCATCATCCATTGAGCAAAGTAACGCACTATTATTTGCTGCTTTTTGCTTACTTTCATCAGCATAAATACGGGGGGTTGCCGTCATATACAGTCTTTTCTTTGTTCTGATAATATCGTTATTATGAACTTTCACAAAACTGCTTTCATCTTCACCTGCTAGCGTTACTCCTGTAGTTCTATGTGCTTCGTCACAAACTGTAATATCAAACTCCAAACCGGTTATTTTTTCAAATTCCGAAATTACATCTATTGACTGGTATGTTGAAAAAAAGAATCTAAGAGTCTTTTTCTCACTGACATTCCATAAATTCGTGTATCCTTCCACTAAGCTTTCTACGTCTGTTGTTGCCGGCACTATCGTATCCGCTAATGTATCTACAGTTTCTGCTTTTGATTTTGTTACCTTGGGATCGGAACATATAGCATAAACCTGATAATTATATATACATTCTTTCGTCCACTCAAGCAGTGTCTGATTTAATAATGATATTGATGGTACAAGAAATAAAACATTACCGTTACCTTGCGTAATAGCCTCCACTATTTTTAACGCAGTGAATGTTTTTCCAGTGCCACAAGCCATTATAAGTTTGCCTCTATCAGCTGTTTCAAATCCTTCCAGTACTTTAGCAATAGCTTCTTTTTGATGCGGTCGCATTATTTTCTTATCAGACTGCTTCATGGATGCCGGGTTCTCTAAAGACACACTATCCCAATCTATACCTATTTCCTTTAGATCTTTAAGTCTTATTCTCGTAACCGCCGGAATTTGCCCTTCTATTATATCGTTCGCAGTACTTGTCCATCTATCTGTAGTTGATACAATTATCCTTCCAGAATATCTGACCGGTACTCCCTTTATATAAAATGGTTTGCCCGATGCAGTTAAAAAAGTATCTACATCACTTTTCGATACGGAATATTCTTCATCATAGAATTTGCATTGAATAGCGACATACTCATCCATATCTCTAATCTTAGCAACTAAGTCAATGCCAAAATCGTGTCTTCCACCATTGTATGGAAATTCTGTCCATGTCCATACTTTTTCATATAGTTCTTGATAAACAGGTGACGTTAAAAACACATATTTCATAAAATTCTCAAACCACGTTCCCTGTTCTGAAGTATTTTTATTTAATCCTTTTACATATTCCAATAATTTTTCAAACTGCCCCATTATATTATCCTCACCTTATTCTATACACCATTTGCCTTATACCTAATTAATAGAAAATGGTCTCTTGCTTTTTTCTTCAACGATTTTCAAATCTGTTTCCTGATTGGTTTTTATCTCGGATTCCTCAATGCCTTTCCCATTTACCCGGATTACGGATACATACAACGAAAGAAGCGGAAACTGCATGGATTTTATGAGGTCATATATTTTTTCATCCTTTGTCACAAAGGAGACCTTGGAAGTACTTGTAAAATTCTGCTCATTCATAAGAACTGCCATGATGTCTTCCCTGGTGATATTTTTCTTGGTTACCGGGATAAAATACCATTTTTTTACCGGTGCATTCTCTATTTCGATCCGTACCGGTTCCCTATCCTGATATCCTTCATAGGTAAATGACCATTCATAGGCACTGTTCATAATACTCGCAAGTACTGGCATAAGCAGATACTGCCCTGCATCATCTACCTTACCCTTCATGGTTTCTTTCCGCTCATGCTTCCCCGGATCATACCCGGCCGCTGCAAGAAGTTCTTCAAAGGATACATCTTCTGTCGCATCTGCAATTTTTTCTATCGTCCCGATAGTGGGCGGTTTATCCATCATCCCATTTATATACTTATTGATATAGGAACGGCTAAGTCCGGCATCCACACAGAACTGTTTCTGATTCCTTGGCCCCAGTGCCAGCTTTAAAAGTCTTCCATACTCTTCTTTATTAAACGGATTCTCTGTATACTCTTTTCTCAGCATATATCATCCTCTATATTTCATAAATTTTTTATAGTACTTATTTATTATTTCATACAGTGGCTCTAAGATTTTCGGATCATCAAAGCATGGTTTCTCCATTAATCTCTGTAATTCTCCACACACTTCAGACACATACTCCGTAACTATTTCATTATTGATCCGATCAAAATAATCTTTGTTAATATACTCTGCTCTTACAATAAAATATGGTAATACCTTATTCAGGTAGAAAAAATCTCCTGTAGTTGCTGTTCCGGTGCTTCTTTTCTGAATGTTCCACGATGTGCTTACAAATTCCTCACAAAAATCTTTTGCACTGGGATCAACTGACACACTTCTTTTTTCCGCTAGGTATTCTGTCCAAAATAATGAAGGCAGCGCTTTCTCCATGTCATCACTATTTTCTATAGTATCATATAATACCGGATATTTTACCATGTCATTTATGTGACCCATCTCATGAAACAGTGTGCACACAATCTGTCTAAAGTTCTTATTCTTATACAGTCTCTTGATTTCATAACTAGGAAGCAGTTCAAACGATCTGGATGTCAGCACAATTTTTGTTTTGTCTACTACTCTTCCATCTATCGGGCATTCAAACTCCTGTACATTTCGCACTTCTACTTCTTTCAATGTGCTGATGTTTAGCTGCTTCCCATACTTATTTAATGTGTATTTCACCACATCTTTTACTAACAAATCCATCTCTTTGTCATATTTGCAATAGGCTTCTATCATACACAATTACCCCTGCCCTGTTCATAAATTTTATTTTATCACACCACTCCCTTACTTGCACTCTTTTTGTGTTCTATGTGGATCCTTTCTTCTTCCTTGTGTGCTCTGGTTGTTCTATATTTCATTTTTGTTCTTGACATTGTGTGTTTTATGTGTTTTATTATTTTATAGAACACACTTATTGTGTTTTATAAAGTGTTTTATATGTTTGCAGAACACACTTTATACATTTACTTTGAAATATCTTACGGATTACGTGTTTTGTGTCCCACATATCCGGTAGAAAGGAGGCTTCTTATGGCAAAGTACATATCGGGATCTGCAAAAAAGGGAACTACTACCTATTACTTTGTAAAAGATGCTGTTACCGGAAAGCTGGATACCGACTGCACCAGATACTTGAAACATAAGGTCAGGCAGAACCGGGCAAACAATACCATAAAGCGCATTGCCTACATTCTGCCCTTCTACATGAATTACTTATCTGACAAAGGACTTACCCTTCGGGCGGTTTCAGATCTTAAATTTTCCGAGCAGTCCGAACACTTCTCTGATTTCCTCATGGAAGTGAAAAAGGGTGCCCATACCGGGAGCATGAAGGAAGTGAAGAATAATACCGCAAACTCCTATTTACAGGCAGTGTTCGGGCTGTACGATTTTTTACACCGTGACGGTACTCTCCCCTACCTAAAAGTACTGGATGACAGAAATTTTTCTTATGTTACGGATGTAGGCACCACCAGTTATTCCACCTACAAAACCTTTGACGGGTACTTAAGACCCAACAAACACACCGCCCGTACCGTCACTAAACAAGAACTGGCTGCTATCTTAAACGCCTGCTCCTGCAATCGTGACAGACTTTTACTTCTTCTCTTGGAAGAGACCGGGCTTCGTATCGGAGAGGCACTTGGAATCAAATACACCGAAGACATTGATTTTGCAGGCAGGCGTATTTTTGTCAGATACCGCACGAATAATACAAACGATGCTCACGCAAAAAACGCCGAAGAGCGCTGCATGAGAATCAGTGATTCCACCTTTGCTCTTTTGAATGTATATCTTGCGGAAAATGCGGCCCTCTTTGAAAAGACGGACTACCTTTTCATCGTATTACATGGAACAACAAGGGGAAATCCCTTAAGTGCCAATTCCTTTTACACGTGTCTTGAGACCATCGGGAAAAAGGCAGGGCTTACTGTGACAAACCATATGTTACGGCATTATTTTGCAAATTCCAGAAGAGAAGCCGGTTGGGAGATCTTAGATATTTCGCTCTCCATCGGTCACAAGAGTATCAAGACCACCATTGACTATTTAGATGAAGAAAGCAGGTTAGTGGAGAAAGCACAGGAACAGTACCTTGCAAAAAACGAAGGGACGATTCCAATTTCCGACTTTCTATAGGCTTATGGTATTTTATTCTTTTTATCCACCTTGTAAAGCCTTTTACTTAAAATCATCCACTTACTTGACAAGGTTTCCAAAAAGAATCGGTGGGTTACCAAGCCCACAGAAAGGGGAGTTCTCTTAATTCTTAAGAGTCTGACAGGATGGACAAGCAGTTAAAAATCTTTAAAAATTCATACACCTTAGAAAAAGAGATCTCCTATGCCACCTCTTTATTTCCGTCAAAAGCTGTGCATCTTGTGACTGTTCTTACGTCACTTGGGATCTTTTCTTTAACGGAAGTGACGGTTCCCATTTTAATTTCCTACAATCGTTTTGTGTTCCGGGAATTTTTCGGAAAACAAAACAAGTACAGTTCCTACAAAGGGGATTTAGAATGTGCCATGTTTTCCTACTTTTCTGCCACCGGACACGCTCTTTTTCAGATGCCCTTCCCGGTTGCGCTAGAGGATTCCGTCTACAAAAAGCTGCTGGTTTACCTGATTGCTTCCGGGATCACCTCTTTCGATCAGATAGATGATTCCTTACGGTATTCCTACGGCGAATATGTACAGCTTACGGTGCCAAAGAAAGCCACCTCCCACACCAAAGGGATGGATCTTTTGAAGCTTTCCCTCATAAAAAGCCTAAGTTTCACAAGAACACCCCACTACGACAATACACTGTTTTACCTGGCTTACTACCCGGACTATGAGATTGCTCACCGGTTTTTCTACACAGCAAGGAAGGAATTTCTTTTCTTTGATTTTACAAGGTCTGTACCGGAAAATATGAAACGGCAGATTTTCGCCTGCCTTATGGATACGCTGCAGGAAAAAAAGAAATGTTCCAATCACCTGCTCTTACAGCATTACATTACACCGCTTTACTACTTTTACGATTTTTGCTGTGAAATGCACATAGAAGATATCCAAAAGATCACAAGAAAAGAAGCCGACCGTTTCCCGGAGTACTTATCTACCCACATGGAAGCGATCTCCAAATCTGCCACGCAGGTATTATACCGGGTACGAAAACAGCTTTTCCTCTCTGCAAAGGGTACGGACTTTTCCTCTTACGTGTGGTTTTTGGAGCGTTTCTCCTTGGAAGAGACAAGAGTAAATCCCACCAGGACCATTGATGCCTTTTACTTTGACGATGTGGAAAATCCTTTTCACAGAGAGATCTTCCAAAATTACATGAAGTATTTACTGGTTTTATCCCCGAAGTACTCCTTAAGAAAAATCCTGATGAAGTACTACATGGTAAAGGACTTCCTACGGTTTTTGGACGAAAGAAATATTTTGCTTTCTGCACTTACTGAAAGTACCATCAAGGAATTTATCTCCTACCGGGCAGATTTAGAATTGCAGCCGGAAACTTTCAACACTACACTGATTGATTTAAGTTCTTTCCTCCACTGCATTGTGCTACGGGAAAATCTACAGATACCGGATTTTTCTTTTGACTACTACTTAAAAAAGACCTTCTCACTTCACCATGACAGATCGGTGCCGGAGGACGAAGTGGATGCGATCCTTACGATCCTCTACAAATTCCCGGAATCTCTTGGGCTGATGTTTTTAACCCTATATTCCACAGGGCTTAGGATCAACGAGGTCTGCTCCTTAAAAAGGGATGCTCTCTTTATGGACAACGGCACCTGCTTTTTAAAAACCTACCAGTACAAGATGCGGACGGAAAAAGTAATCCCCATACCGGAAGACCTCTACTTTTTACTTACCCGGTACCTAAAAAGAACGGATTCCTCTTTGGTTTACATCTTTCCCTCCATAAAAAATACGGACAAACCGTTCCAGGCAGCCACTTTTTCCAAGCAAATGAAGACCTGGCTTAAAAAATACCGTCTGACCGACCATATAGATTTCAGATCTCACGACTATCGGCACACCATTGCGACCGATCTTTACGATTCCGGTGCCGGGCTTCCCACCACCAGAGAATTTATCGGTCACAAAGACGAGAACATGACAAAAAAGTACATTGACCACCGTCCGTCAAAGATCGACAGACTACAACAACAATATTTTTCGGAGAATGACTTATGAAACTATACTTTACTGACCTTATGTGTTTTCAAAAGAACCCTGCGAATATCCCCTGTAAGCAGGCTTTCAACTTAGACAGGCTCCCTACGCTTTCCTTAAAAAACGACTTTGCTGCCTACATTTTTGACAGAGGATGCACCCTGTCCTATTCCTCTCTTCGCACGGAATGCGTACAGTTTCATACACTTTCGGATTTTTTAAGCGAGGAATACCCGTATCTTACATCTCTTACGAATGTGCCACTGGATACACTGCAGGGAAGCTTAAAACGCTGGCTTTTAACAAAGGGGCTGGCTCTTAGCTACAAAACCTCTCACCCGGATCGCAAAAAGGAGACCTACGGTGACAATCCCATACTCCACTTCCTTACAAATGCCTACCAGTATTTCGAGGGAAATGATGGGACTTCCTTTTCCAAAGATCATGACATCTGGCAGCTTAATAGCCTCCCTTTCCCGGTGAATGTTTCTCCGGTAAACGGTCCGAAAAGCTTAAACTTTTCAAAAATCGCACAGCCCACCTTAAAAGAGCAGAGCAAGGAAGCCGTCTATTACAGGCTGAAACGTGCATCCGCTGCCACGGTGTCTGCAGAACTTTATGCCCTGCGAAAGCTTTGTGAATTTTTACATACTTCCCACGAAGACTTCACGGATTTTACCCAGTTTAACAGAGCTCTTTTGGAAGAGTACTTAAGTTACCTCTACCTGGAAGCCGGGCGGAAGAAAAATTATACCTCAGAGCTTTCCCACTTAAAAACCGCCCTTGAAACCTTGGGAAAGCTCTATGAAAGCGAACAGCTAAAGACACTGTTTCTTCCCACGGATTTTTCCAAAAAGAAGCTCCCGGTATTTACCTTTTATTCCGATGCAGAGCTTTCAAGGTTGCATGAAGCCTACAGATTTCTGGATAAACAGACTGCACGGATCCTGCTACTCCACGAACTGCTTGGGCTTCGGATTTCCGATACACTGACACTGAAAGTTACAGATATCGTTATGGAGCCAAAGCCCCACCTTAAAATCCTGCAGCAAAAAACCGGTAACTACCTGAAGAAATCGATCAATAACGATATCCTGCTTCTTCTAAATTCCAGTATCAAAGAAACTTATGAAACCTACGGAGAACAGGAATACATCTTTGTCTGTGACAAGGATCCGAAGTCCCCTCTTCCCTATAAAACGGTCTATTACAGACTGCAGGTTTTAATCAATACCCATGATTTAAAAGATGACCATGGAAACCCACTGACTGCAGGGACTCACATTTTCCGAAGAACCTACGGCAAAAAGCTCTGTGATCTGAACCTGGATGATGTAACGATTGCTTCCGTGATCGGTCATCACGGCACCGGATCCGTTGCAAACTACCGCCGTATGAGTTCCAAAGTGCTGGCTGCAAATACGAAAACTGTCATTGATAAACGTAACGACAAAATTCACAAATACAGGAAAGGATGGATGAAATGACAAACTACACAAATATGTTGCGCATGAACGAAAAAGTCTGCGAGGAAAAGCGGATCCTTGCAATCGACACCATCAGACGCATGGTACGGGACAACGAGCAGATCACGATCTGCGAACTAACCAAGCAGACCGGACTCTCCCGTTCCTTTTTCTACAAAAATGCCGTGGTAAACATGGAATTAAATGCTGCCCTCAAAGCACAACAGGGCAAGATTCTTTCCAGTAAGCGGGACAAGAAATTAAACGAAGCCCTAAAAGAAACGGTAAAACTCCAAAAGGACGAGATCGAAAAACTCCGTATGGAGAAATCAAGACTTACCTTTGAAATCAAGAGACTCAAAAACGAACAGCAAAATGACTTAGACTATTCACTTATTGAAAAACTTTAATCGCAGGAGGAATGAACATTATGGCAAGTTATATTATTGGAGTAGACGTAGGATACGGTAATACCAAAACGGCGCACAGCTGCTTTTCTTCGGGAATTAAGCTGCTTTCTTCAAAGCCCCCGATAAGCACCAGAGTAATTGAGACCACTTCCGGTTTCTATACCATCGGAAACGGTAAGCTCTCCATCCAGAGTTCCAAAACGGAAGATGAAAATATGCGTGCACTTACCATGGCTGGCATTGCGGAAGAATTAAAACGCACCCATACCACCGTTGCAGATGTTTACCTTGGATGCGGTGTACCCTTAACCAGAATGGGGGCGGAAAAACATGCCTTCCTTGACTATTACAACAAAAACAGACGGATGGTCTACAAGTACGAGGATGTTACCTATTCCGTAAATCTTCTCTCTGTCGATGTATTTCCACAGGGGTATGCCGGAGTAGTAGCAAAGCTCCCCGAACTTAGGAAATCCGTGGTCATCGTTGATATCGGCTCCTGGACAATAGAGATCCTTCCCATTGAAAACTATGTGCCGGACTTGACCAGATGCAAGTCCCTTACCATGGGTACCATCACCTGCATGAATGACATTAACGAAACCTTAAGACAAAATCTTGGAAAAGAAGCAGACGAATCCACCATCAAAGAAATCATGATGTACGGTACCAGTGATATCCCTGCAGAATACTTATCCATCATCAAATCCGGGCTACGTGACTATGTAACATCCATCATGGATACCTTACGGGCATTAAATTTCAATCCCGATCTGACCCAGTTTGTATTTATCGCCGGTGGTGCATCCATCATGAAGCACTTCTTACCGGAATCGTTTAAAAGAAACTGCGTCATCATTGATGACGTACATATCAATGCAAAAGGATATGAAGACTTAATACGTAAGAAAATGGGAGGCAGGGCATGAATGTAAAGCGTAAAACTGTCCGCTTTCAGGATAATGCTTCCGATCTGGCTGTCTATGAGGCAATCTCTGACTATAAGTCTTATGGCTTCCGGTCAGAGAGCCACATGGTCGTTGAGGCAGTAAAGCAGTTTATTCACAAAGATGGCTCTGCCATAGATTCCGAGGAGCTGGCAGATCTGATCGTCCAAAAGCTCTCCGGGAAAATAACTCTTTCCGAAGTTGCTACTGACACGGCAGATGCTCCCACTTCCGAGGCAGCCTTTGATGCAGCCCTAAATTTCCTGGAAGGATTATAATTGTAACAGCAAAACTAAGCTTCCCCTTACCTGTCATTGTATTTCAAAAATTTGTGTGCTATAGTAACAAATATCAGCACTACCACCCGTTTGGAATATAGGTCCTACAATGCATAGCAATTTTACGACTGGGGGATTTATGATGAACAACAAACTGCCTAAAGAACAGGAAACATTCAACGAAGAAACAATCTCTGCTCTGAATGAAGTGGACGAAATGCGTAAGCATCCGGAACAGTATCCGTCCTATACATCTGTTGACACGATGTTTGATACTTTATTAAAAGAAGATACTTCTAAATAAATAGAAAGCCCTGGCATTATGCCAAGGGCTTTTGTCATCTACTCTCGTTTCAATCTTTCTGCGTACCTCATCAGTAGAATATCCGATGGCTAAAAGCAACTCGATACACTAGATTCTATATATTTCTTTTTATTTTTAACTACTTTTAACTACCTATTTCAAATTATTTGTAAGAATTTGTCGATATTTGACATATATTGAGTAGAGGGACAAAATTCCTACTATATGACTAAGGTTACGAAAACAATGAATAACGAAAAAATACTGGATGAATTAAATGACAAACTTGATTATATGCTGGATCACCTAGAGGATTATACCGATAACGATATTAAATCTATCGTAAATCAGATGAATGAATTGTATCCTGCTGATCCCATGCCACCTGTTCCTATAGAAGAATCATTAAAAGATTTCTGGGAATTTGTTGCCAAACGGGAAGAGGAAGAACGTATTCTCTCCCAGTGTCTTCCTAAAAATGTTTCTAATCTGGATGACATATGTTCATTTAGGCTTTATAATTGTCTTAAACTGTTTCGTAGGGGGAGGTTTTCATCATGAAACAAAGTGGTTTTGGCATTGCATCCTTAATACTGGGTATTGTAGGACTTGTGTTTTCCTGCTTTATCGTAGGTATCATTCCTGCATTTCTTGGTCTTATTTTCGCAATCATTGCTCTTTGCCAAAAGAATACGAAAAACGGAATGGCGATTGCAGGTCTTATATGTTCCATTATAGGCATTGTCTTTTCTGCTATTATAATTCTTCTTGGCATCGCCGGATCTGGCAACACCAGTCAGACTGTATCTACAAATAAAAAGCAGGAAGAAGTAAGAAGCTCTTCCGCTCAGACTGAATCTACCATGATTTCCCCGGGCTATTCCTTTGATGCAAACGGAGTTACTGTTACAATCAATGATTTTAATCTCGACTTTACGGATTACGATGACAATTATGGCTTATATGCTCCTTCCACTGGGAAAAAATATATTTGCATTGAAGTTACTTTTACGAACAATGCAAAAACTGACCGCTATGTTAGCAGTATCGACTTCCAGTGCTATGCAGATGATTCCATCTGCGATGAAAAATATGGTCTTGATTCCGATTCTTTTATTGGTACAAGCCTCTCTTCCGGCAGAAAAACCAGTGGACGAATCTACTATGAAGTGCCGGAAGATGCTCAGAGCATTGAATTAGAATATGAAACAGATTTCTGGACTGACCATAAAGAAATCATGAAACTGCAGTAAACGAAATATTACTGAGGAAAACAAAATGGCAAAGGATCAACGATTTGAAAAAATATATTCACAGGAACCATGAACGTTACGGAAATCTGGGTGGATAAAGAGACCGGCGTAAACTATTTATATCATGCAAGTGGCTATTCCGGCGGTCTGACACCATTATTAGACAGAGAAGGATATCTTCGCCATGGCAGACGTCGTCATCTCCCGTGCCGGGGCCAACGCGATCTGCGAGCTCCTCGCATTGAAAAAGCCGAACATTCTCATCCCTCTGCCTGCTGCCAGCAGCCGCGGAGACCAGCTGTTGAATGCCGCTTCCTTCGAAGCACAGGGCTACTCCATCGTTCTCAATGAGGATGATATTACGACGAATCTGTTGGTCGACAAGGTACACGAGCTGTACTTCAACCGCCAGAAATACGTCGAAGCAATAGGACGCAGCCACCAGATGGATGCCGTGAAGACGATCATGGATCTCATCGACCATGCGGTGGAGAAATAATATAGGGCAAAATTATAGCCGGGCTTTGCATTATCGTGCAAAACCCGGCTGTTTTTATACTTACTTGTGGTTCTTTATGCTTTTTATTTACCTACTTGTTCTTTCTGTCCACTGACGAAACAGCCCACAATAGCAAGCACCGCTGTAACCAACGTAGTAATGATCGTCGCATTGATCTGACCGATCAGTTCGGAATGTCCAAATGCCACAATATTGTTCAGGTAATCTGCATAGCTTCCGATGGTCTCCGTAAGAGTAATAAAGTAAAACAATGTTACCGAAATCAATACGGAAGAGAGCAGTTCAAACACTCCAATCTGCAGAAACAGCTGCAATGCACCTAATACACAGCCCAATCCTAATCCCAACAGGATCTTCACATCGTATTTTCCCAGTGCAGATGCATACACCAGATAGGTTATCAGTGAGATCAGGCAAAATACGGGGACTATTGCCTGAATATAAAATCCCACGGTCTTATTTTTTAATAGATTCACTGCTTCTCCTCCTTTCCGGTACCCTGTTTTCTCTTCACTTCACTGATGACATACAGCACAGCAAGTCCTGCCGTAGTAATTGCAAACACAACGATCAACACCTTCAATGCAATACTCCACCAGGGAGTGATGGATACGATACGGGTATCCGATGACAGTCCGTTAATTGCTGCTGAATGGCTGAATACATAGATCGTGTTTTTCGCCATATCGCGCAATCTCAGCAGAGCATTACCATCGTCAGATGCGTTAATGTAATCTACCAGAGCCGGTCCCGATACTTTATCAAAATCGAAACAGATCAGATCGGAATAGCCCATCAGCTGATCCACAAAATGAGACGCATAATCCGTCACTGCTGCATCTGTAATCAGGTGCCCCTTGAATCCCCATTCTCTTCTCACGACACCATAGTTCAAGGCTTCACACGCAGGAGAATAGGTCAGTCCCTGTCTGCCATAGATTCCCATGGCTCCCAGCACACCACCGAGATCATCACGCATCGCACCCTCAAAGCCTCTCAGAGATCCCTCTCGGAATGCCTGCTCACGGTAAAAATAGCTGATACCATTTCTCTCCGTCTCAAAATCATTTCCCGCAAAATGCTTCGGTCCGGCGATAACTCCTCGCTCCTGTTCCGCGGACAGAACGATTTTCCCAACATAATAATTCACATTGGAATCCTCTGAATAGTATTCCTCATTTCTACCGCTGAACGGAGTACGTCTCAGATCCAGACCTCCGGTCCATGCTTCGTTACATCCTTGGAACAGTACTTCTTCACCCTGCAGGAATCCTCTTTCCTCCTGCAGATCCTTATTCCAGCTGGCGGCAATAACGGAGGTATAATTCCCACCGAATTCTGTATAAGTATTCGGATTCTTCTCTTCATCCGTTCCGAACCCGAGCAATTCAGGGAATGACACATCGGATCCGTTACATCCGTCACTGGAATGTGTCTCCGGAAGCACAATAGAAGATACCTCCGAACTTCCCTGTACATTCGGGAACAAAGATGCCATTTCTTCGACGGTCATCTGATCAAGGAATGCATTCCACGTCTCTGTATCGTCATAGTCTACGTCTTTCATCATGGCAAAGGTATATCCATTATCAGCTTCTCCCTGATGCATTTCTGCTGCAGAAGGTGCATCCTCTGCCTTCTGGTACACTTCACCCTGCAATTTTGTCTGCATCTCCTCTCCAGCCACCGGCACACTGACTGCTTCGGTGGGGAAAGTCGCTGCCCAGTCAGAACGGCTGAGATAAGTAATCGTAACTCCGGTATCCTCCGACCAGTAATTGATATCCTGTTCCTCAAAACGATTCGTTACTCTCTCTCCGGTTGCCTTGCTATATGCATAGCTCTCAGAGTCCGGATCTCCGCTTGCAGGCACACCATCACGGAACTGATAAACACAACTACTGTTCAACGAGCTGTCCTCCGTGCCGTCCTGATCGAACATTCCGGTATATCCTTGTACCGCGAGAATATTATTCAGAGCATCATGTGCACTTTCGCCTACGGCAAAATAATAATCACCAGCACTTAAGATATATCCCTTCGCCTGATTCTGATCATAACTTGCCAGAAGATAGCGATCTACCGGAACCAATACCGTCTCTGTTTCATCCGGACCAAGCAAAGCGCTCTTCTCGTAACCCACAAACTGGATTGCACTCTTCTCTACTTCGTTGGTCTGCTCATAGGTTCCATAAGGAGTCTGGGCATATACCAGAACTGCACATTTTCCGGGCACCGATCCGGTATTACGTACCTGAACTTCAACCAGATACTGATCCGCATCTTCATCGTACTTCACATCCGTAATCTGCTGTTCAAAATCAGTATAGGACATTCCCCATCCAAATGTGAAGCACATCTCATCCGCATAATTCCAGTCACCTTCCGAGCGGAAACCACCTACCTCCGAGGATGCGTTTCCGTTACCCATAATGCAGTCTGCATATCGTGTTTCATAATATTTATAACCAACATAAATATTTTCCTGTTCCACCGTCACATACTGCGTCTTTTCATCAGTGATAATACCATCTTTGTACATTGTGCTGACATTCGACCATGTCGGTGCATTTCCACACGCATTTACGATTGCCGGGGAAGACAGCGAACTGGCTGCAAAAGTATCGCTCAGACGTCCTGAGGGATTTACCTCACCATCCAATATCTTTGCAACACCGGTCAAACCTGTATTTCCCGGAGAACCAATCCAAAGGCAGGCATCCACATCATAATCATCCAACCAGTCAAGTTCCATAAAATACGTAGTGTTAATAATGACTATGATCTTGTCAAAATGCTCCTTTACAATCTCCAGCATATCTTTTTCATTCTGATGCAATGCCAGGCTGCTGATCGTCTCTCCACTGGTCTCGTCTACTTCACTGACCGGCATATCACGACCTTCACCTGCTTCTCTGGAGAGCACAACAATTGCTGCATCGTTATAATCATCCAGCGAATCCATTACTTCGTCCGTATAGATGCTTTTCGGTGCCTCACAGTTGCCTGTTCCCATATAGTTCTTGATTCCATCGCCCCATGGCGGGAATCCCCCTTCTCCTGTCCGTGGCGCCATACTGCTGTAAGCATTGTACAGAATATCGTTCACCTGAAATCCTTCGTTGCTCAGTGCCTCGTAGAAATCAACTGTCAAATCCCCGTTTTTATAGGTTCTCGATCCCGCTGCCGAGGTATGATACAGAGGATTATACGCGGCAAATCCAAACAGACTGACCTTACCGCCGGTCGTCAGCGGTAACGTTCCGTCATTGGACAATAATACTGCTCCTTCCTCTTCCTCCCTTTGAATGTGATCGTATACATCTGCCTCCAGTTTTTTCAGGTTCTCCTCTGTAAAGTCCCCATAAGAACTGGGATAGGCAGCCGTTGTATCTGTGCTGTCAGAATTCGACACCATTTTTGATGTCTTTACCCCTAAAAATGAATTTACCTGCGATGCATAGCTTTCTGCACATACAGATCCAAAAGAAGTAAAAGCAAGCAAAAATGCGGATACACTGGCAGTTCCACGGAGCACCAGATTACTTTTATTTCTTTTTCCCATAATTTTCCTCCCTTTCTTTGAATTACGCTATGTGTACACCAATATCGTTGAATTCATTGTAGGAGAAGCCAATTAAAAGCACAATATGTTATACCTATGCTGTCTTTCTGTGTGCATATCCTGCAACATCAGGCAAGCGGAATCAATATTTGCAGAGTAAAAATATTGTTTTTGGTACTCACTGTGACCGTTCCGTTATATTTTTCCACAGTATAGCGAATGCTTTTCATGCCATAGCCATGATCCTGTTTATTCTGCTTCGTCGTTCGGGGAATCCCATTCCGGAATTCCAGATCGCCCTGATAATAATTTTGAACCTGAATAACCAGTATTTTCTTCTGATATATCGCTTTCACACTGATCACACGCTGCTGCGGATCCTCCAGTCTGCTCACCGCCTCGATTGCATTGTCCAGCGCATTACCAAAAATACCGTAGATATCTTCCGCTTTCATAAAATTCATCCGGCTTCCATCCACCATGCAGGACCACTGGATTTCATGATTTTTGCAGAACAATCCCTTTTCCATCAAAACAACATCCAGCGCCCTGTTACCCGTCTGCAGGGAAACATCGTAGATCATGATATCCCGTTCCAGTTCCTGCAGATATTCTCTTTTTTCGGTCTCATCTGTGATATCACTCAGATTGTGGATCTGATATTTCAGGTCATGACATTTACGGTTAATATTCTCAATCGTATCACTGGTGATCTCATATTGCCGTTCCTGTTGCTGCCACATAAACCGAATTCCATCCAGTTCCCTCTGCAGGCTCAAATTTTCCTTTTGATTTAACTGTACCCACAGGACATAAAAACAGCACAATCCATCTGTCATTCTGTAGATTACCTGCTGCCAGATTCCTGCTTCGAATCCGTCGATTCCGCTGTTATTCATAATGCTCAGCATCCAGACCAGCATAACGATCGTCAGCATCGAAAACAACGAACGTCTTGTCACAATGAATCTGCCTCTGTGCGTAAGTCTCCTTGCCAGGAAAATATAAAACAACACATAGACAATCACAAATATAATTATCGGAACAGCAAAACTCTCTCCCCATGCAATCTGAAATATGATATACATATCAAAAGCTATATGCTGCATTCCCACAGCAAAGATCATGCAATAGACCGCTTCCGATACCGGAACCTTTAATCCATTCCAGCAAAACAGCGCTGCAACGACAATATACACCGCCCAATAAATAAAATACGCAATTCCTCCCTCCGGGATTCCAAAGATCGTATTGTAGCAAAAAGTTCCTACGATAAATATTGCCGAAAACAATCCTGTCCGCAAATAAAAATGAAGTCTCTTTTCCGCAGGCATCATAAATACCAGACACGCCAGAATAAGCTGTACCGTATAAGATATCCGATTCCAATATTCTACCATTCTTCTCTGATTCCTCCCATGTAATTCGCCAGTGCCTGCAGGAACTCTTTTTTCCTCGGTCTGCTTATTTTCAGCCACACCCCACCTACATTCACATCATCTCTTTCCACACATTCAACGTATTTCAGATTTACAAGATAGCAGTTATTGCATCTGCAGAACGAATATTGCTCCAGTTCTTTTTCTGCATCTTTCATTGTCATTTTCTTTTTTAATACTTCATTGCCTGTGTGATAATACAAATAATGTCCATTAACTTCTACATATCGCAGTTCATCCGTGGTAATTCTGCGCATCCCGTTCTCCGTAGTAATAATGATTTTTTTCGTCTTTCTGCTGTTCACCAGATTTGCCAGATTTTTTATTTTCATGGAAAACGAAAAATAGTTGACCGGTTTCAATATAAAATCAAATGCCTGCACCTCGTATCCACGGATTGCCATCTGTGCCATATTCGTTATGAAAATAATAAATACCTGCGTATTATTTTTCCGGATTTCCTTAGCAATTTGGATTCCATTTTTCCCTTTCATGTCAATATCCAGACAAATCAGATCAAAAGAGTCGTCCTTCGCCCGGAGAAACTCTTCCCCGGACAGGAATTTCTGTACCTCCATCGGCTCTTTCAGTTCTGCTCGTATTCTCTTAAAACATTCCGCAAGCCTGTCCTGATCCCTGACCTCATCATCTATAATTGCCGCTTTCATAGCTTCCACCCTCTCCTGATATATCTTTTCATTAGTGCAAAACAAGGGCATGATACCCTGCATAGCTTTGTGGATACCATCCCCTGTATTTTACCATATATTCTGTTTATTTTCCATGTTCCCTTTCGCCCTCCGGGAATATTATTTTAAAGACAAAGAAATAAATGACCATCGACACACCGCCGGTGATAAAAGTAACCAATAGATTATAGACTGCTGGTGTGAAATATATCTGCGCCAGCGGTATCCATAATCCGTTCACCGCATTACATACAAAAGATATCAATAACCACGCAATAAAGTACCAGAAAATCTGCCATGATATCTTTCCTTTGCTGTGGAACGTAATATTCCTCTGCAAGGGAAAATTGATACACTGTGCCAGAAATGTTCCCAGTTCATAGCTGAGGAAATATCCCAATCCACCACCTATGAGCACGGTACCCTCAGCATCTTTTAACACCTCATACCCTAAAATATTCCACTTATAATCGATGTTGCCAATGTGAATGGGAATCTGTGGCCACATAAACTCTCTGGCTGCCAGTGTTTTTCCAAACAAATAAGGTAAAAAGGTAAATGCCAGATATTGGAATATCGTAACACTCATACTGAATACCCAGAAATAAAACAACTGATAAACCCATTTTGCCAGTTTAGGATGTGACTGTTCAAATTTCTTCCACCGTTCTTTCATCGCTTATCCTCCCTGCCGTACATCTAATTACACTCGAACTTTTATTTTGGTTTCTGCCGTTCCGTAGCTTCCGGTCGCCCGAACCGTTATCTCTCCCATCTCCTGAGGCTGAATGATTGCCAGCGCTTCTCCATAATAGGTATCCGTCACATCGCCTTTATAGCTCCTCTCATGATAAGGACAGGCATTTCCAAATCCGAGCAGGATTCCTCCGCTCACTTCCACCCGTAATTCATCTCGGATTAACGGTTTTAGAATTCCATTCTCATCTGTATAACATATTCTAATATAACACAGTTCCGAAGTGTCTATTGTGGTCTGTTCTGGGAACATTCGAAGCTGTGTCTCACGTCCTGCGGTCTGCAGCCGCTGTTCTGCAATCAGGCTGCCGTCAGCCGCATATGCTTTTATCTGTAATGTCCCGCTCCTGTAAGGGATTTTCGTCTGAAAGCATTCTCTGTTTTTTACTTTCCTTTTTCTAATAATCTCGTCATTTAATATGAATTCCACGTAAGCTGCACCAGTGCTTACTTCAACGCACGCTGTCTCTCCATCATAGCCTTCATATGACCAGCTCTCCAAAGCGTTAGACATCTTCCATGCAGAAGGGGAATGTTTATCCTTCGTATGATTCACCGGGATCACACCTACTGCCAGCTCTCTCAGTCCGAAAGCGACCTGCGTATATGCCATCTCTGCCAGCGGTTTCCCTGTCAGATCGATTCTTCCGGAACCTGCGCTGACCCAGCCCTTTCCACCGTCAAACCGCGGAGCATAATCTGCATACTCCCATGCTCCCACACCGACTTCTCCCAGATAATCCATGCCCGCCCATACAAAGTCTCCGATGATACGCGGATTTTTCTGTGCCAGCTGATAGAATTTTGCAGCATCCGAACAAAAAGTCTCGCTTCCGAGGATTAAACGGGAGGGGTATTTTTTCAAATCATGCCGATACCGGTTGATTCCATAATTATATCCGGCAATATCCAGTTTTCCAAAAGCATCCCTCGTCTTCAGATCGCAGGGATATAGTGTTGCCCCAAACTTCATAAAACCGGCACCCAATATTCCTGCCAGACTGTTAAAAAATTCACTTCCTACTTTCTTACGTTTACTGTTTTTTGTTTCCTGCTCCGCTTTTTTGTCACTGTACACACCAAAACCAATGGAACTCAAAAAGTTAAAAAAGATATTGATGCCACAGGTAACCGGTCTGGTTCCATCCAGCTCATGAAGCTTCTGCGTCATCTTTCCACACAGCTCGATTCCTTTTTTCTGTGCAGTCTCAGATACTTCATTTCCAATAGAATACATCACAACGCTGGGATGATTATAGTCTTTGTCAGTCATTGCCTTCAGATCTGTCTCATAATTCTGTATTACTCTGTCGGCATAGTCATATTTCGTCTTGTGAATGTACCATACATCCACATATTCATCCAGTACCAGCATTCCCAACTCGTCACAGGCTCGCAGCATTGCCTTGGAACATGGATTGTGCGCCGACCGGATTGCATTATAACCATTTTCCTTCAGTATCCGGATCTTACGATATTCGGCATAATCATACGCACAGGCTCCCAGTAATCCATTATCATGATGGATACAGGCTCCTCTTAAAATGATTCTTTTTCCATTGATGCAGAATCCATTCTGCGCATCGCATCGGATCTCACGGATTCCGAATCGTTCCTCTCTCTGGTCTTCTCCAAAAGTTACTCTGCACAGATACAGCTGCGGCTGTTCCGGCATCCAGCGTTTCGCCTGCGGTAGAGATATTTCCAAATGACACTTTTTCTGTTCTGCACGACTGCTTACTTTTGTAAGCAGCTGTCCTTTTTCCAAAATTTCTATATCGAGTTCTCCGTCGCCTGTCGTCGCAATATCAATTCCTATGGCAGGAATCTCTCCTGGCAAAGTCGTGATACGGATCCCATCCATCTCTATATGTTCCACCGGAAGCAGATACAGCCACACCGGCCGGTAGATTCCCGTTCCGGAATACCATCTGCTATTCGGCTGCTCGCTGTTCGAAACATACACCTTTATACTATTGTCTTTCTCATAACAAAGTCTTTCAGAAATATCGATATAAAATCCGGTATATCCATACTCATGTACAGCAATCCTCTCACCGTTGAGAAACACAATTGCATTTTTGTAGATACCCTCAAATTCCAGAATTACTCTCTTTTCTCTCCAGTCTTCCGACGCACAAAATGCCTTCTCGTAAATATAATCATGGCATACATACCACCCATTATGTACACCACCGGCGCTCAGCTCATCCTTTTCATCCATCTGCATTGCGTCATGCGGAATATTCACCGTCATACCCTGTTCCGGCTGCCCCGCCCTCTTACAGATCCAGTTGTTATTCAGACTTATTTTTTTCATCACACCGGCACCGCCTTTCCATTTGTTATGACGATTTTATCGAATCCGCCGGGGAATCTCAATATTTCATACACAGACTGTCATGTACCGTTCCTGTTTTGACAACAGGAACTATACTTCCACAAAAAAACAGTAGACCCTCTTGATCTACTGTCTTTCATTCTAAAGAAAAAGCCTTCCTTTCGAATATTATTACATCCAAACAGGAAGACTTTTTCCATTATTTTTTCACTCTTTTTACACTATTTTTCACTGGCAAGAATTGCCTTTACTTCTTCTACTTCTTTATCTGTTGCTGCAGCGATCTGCTCTGCTGTGAAACCATTCTTGTACATTTTCAGGATAAGACTTGCTTCACCTTCAGGTGACGGAGAGATCGCACAGAAACAGATTTTCCAACTGGACGAAGAGCGTATCCGAGAAGAATCCATGTATGATGGCTTTTATGCAGTTGTAACGAACCTGGAAGGGGATGTCCGTGACATCATCAACATCAACAGACGCCGCTGGGAGATTGAAGAAAACTTCCGGATCATGAAAACGGAATTCGAGGCACAGCCCGTTTTTGTAAGACGGGAAGACAGCATAAAAGCCCACTTTCTGACCTGTTACATCAGCCTTCTGGTATACCGGCTATTGGAAAAGAAGCTGGGGGAAGAATTCACCTGCAGCGAAATTTTGAAGACACTCCGGGAAATGAATATGACCCTGCTGTCCAAAGACAGCGGCTACATTCCTTCCTACAAACGAACGAAACTGACAGATGCATTGCACACAGCTTTCGGGTTCCGAACGGATTACGAATTCATCTCTAAGGCAGATATGCGGACAATTATCAAGGAAACGAAGCAGAAAAAATAGCACAATTTCAAAAATAGTACATATCGATGCAAAAACGAAACCAGCCACACCCATGATAAATACTGAGGTTATGGCTGTTTTTGGCTCTATAAAGTGTCAAAGATGGGATTATAATACGTTCCACCTGTAAATTGCAAACACTCGTAAGTTTGCTTATCTGTAATTTAATGCCCATCTGTTTTCTGTCTGGAAATACAAAAGTTTTACTGGAATCTTTTGCTTCATAATCACGATGGTGCAGTCAAACTCTACCGATGGGATCCCGGCATACATCTTTGCTTCCTGCGAATGGACTTCGATCTGTTTGATGCAACGGATTTCTCCATCTTCATCCTGTACCTTTATCATTAGTGGAATGATTTTTCCCTTTTGTGTAAACCAGCACTCACAGGCAATATCCTGCTGTGATCCCCGTATCATACCGGCATCTTGGTTTTCATTATTTATGCCTATTCCAAATGCCATATGCTGCCTCCATCTAGTCCACGACAATTTTACTGTAATCTACGCTTCTCTTCTCTCTCGATATTCCACCGGACATATGGTCTATCGGCTGATTCACAAAAACTGCTCTTTTTACTGCATCATTTCCAAATCTTTTCCGGATAACATCTATCGTGTCATCCACCTTGGACAATTTTTCATAATCAGTATCATCAAAAAGTACCAGCTGCCTTGAAAAATCACAGTCCTGCACCTTACCTGTATGCACCCCTAAATGTCTGATCGGATATCCATTCCACAATGCTACAAACAATTCACAGGCTGCATCATATATTTCCATCGTAAGATCTGTGGATGTCTTAAGTCTTTTCTGATGGGATACATATGACAGATCAGAATATCGGATCCCCACTGATACAAGTTCAATCTCCACATGATCTTTTCTTAGTCTCGATCCAACCGTTTCCGAAAGAGCAAGTAACACTTTCCTTGCTGTTTCTTCATCCACTACATCATAAGGTGTCGTTGTGCTGTTACCATATCCCTTATTAGGCGGTGCCACAGACACGACCGGTGAAAAATCTATGCCATTGGCAAAGTTCCAGACGATTTCTCCCTGCTTCTTAAGTACTGTTTTGAGCCATACCGGATCCGTCTTTGCCAGTTCTCCTATCGTCATTATCCCAAGGTTAAGCAATTTCTTTGTCGTTGCTCTTCCCACAAAAAAACAAATCCGATACCGGGAGAGACCACATCTTTTCTTCCATCTCCTCCGGGTACAGCGTATGCACCTTATCCGGTTTTTCAAAATCAGATGCCATTTTTGCAAGCAGTTTGTTTGATGATATCCCGATATTTACGGTAAATCCCAGTTCGTTATACACTCTGTCCTTTATCTGATTTGCTGTTTCTACAGGACTTCCGAATAGGTGACACGTTTCTGACATATCCACAAAAGCTTCATCAATGCTATATTGTTCCACATTGTCAGAGTACTCTTTTAAAATCTCCATAAAGGCCTTCGAGCACTGCTCATACATACCGTAATTCGGTGGTACCAGTAAAAGATTCGGACATTTCCTCTTTGCTTCCAGTATGGTTTCCCCTGTGGTGATACGGTATTTCTTTGCTGGGATTGATTTCGCAAGAATGATCCCGTGGCGCATACTCATATCTCCACCTACAGCAGAAGGAACCGTCCGTATATCCAGTGTACCGCCCTTATGATGCAGCCTGTAGGTTGCCTCCCAGGACAAAAATGCGGAATTCACATCTACATGAAATATAATGTTTTTCAAACGTATGTTCGCTTCCTGTCTGTACATTATAGCAAACACACGTTCGGTATTCAAGATGTAATTATTGACAAATTTCCGTATCTCCCGATAAAAAAAGAGCCGTCTTACACTGCTCCTTTGCTCACATTATTTGCAATGCAGCCTGATATACTTACACCAGTCTGGAATATGTTCCAGAAAATCCTCTAATGATCCGTCTACATTTTTCACGGAACTGAGTCCCTTTAAAATCTGCATGGAGAATACTCTTCCCTGCAGTTTAATCTTACCTATGGGATATGTTTTATACTACACGGACAATGTCCCATTACTCATACGATACAGGTGAATAAACAATCTGTCTCCTTCCGGCAGGGAATCATATAGTCTATCAAAAAATAGTTCTTCCTTCTCATTTACCTCGTACTCTCTCTGAGATGTACAATTCTTCTCTATCCTGTACTTCATGAAACGTTCTTCTCCAATATGTTCTTCTTAGAACAGGCTTAGCTGTTCATACTCTGTACTTCGGTTCAGCTGGCAGGGAGCTTTCTTAAGGATCTTGCCACAACTCCCATCCTCCATGATCCAGGGGATTATTTCATCCTCTTCCAGAATTAAGGGCATCCTGTCATGTACCGGTTCCATAGATGCATTTGCTCCGGTGGTAAGAATCACAAAGCGGTCTTCCTCCCCAAATCGGTTATAAAATCCTGCCATCCATAAAAGGTTCTTATCTTTTCTTCGAAAAGTATATTTCTTTTTATCCTTATTCCACTCATAAAATCCAGCTGCAGGTATGGCAATTCTCCGGTGTGCTACACTATCAGAAAACATCGGTCTTTCATTCACAGTTTCGCTTCTTGCATTTATGACAAGTGTTTTTCCCTCTTTTCCCGGGAATCCCCAACGTTCATTGCAAATGGTAAGGATATTTCCTCTTTTTAACAGTACCGGCGCAACCTCTGACGGACGGACATCACCTTTATGGATATGTTCCATCACTGGCAGCTTTCCGTTTACCTTTGCATCCACAAGCCGTATTACCTTTTCTATTTCTTCTGCTGTATCGTCATCCACATAGTAACGACCACACATTTTACTTCCTCCAGTTTTACGAACAGTTCATTTTGATTCCCTGCGCTACTTCTTCTCTGCCACTTTCCGCATGAAGTCTATAATAGATTTCAATTACTTCTTCCTTTGGAAATGTTGTAAATACTGCACATAAACCCTCAAGGTCTATTCCACATCTTACCATGCTCTCTACTGCTCTTATATCCCGTTCTTTCATATATCTCCCTACACAATCCAGTCTTCATCCGAGATAAAAACCTGTTCTGGAATGTTTCCTCTTCTTCCAATGTTCGTTATCATAAGGAGCTGCGATGGATTACACGATATGGTACACATTTTGTTTTGAAGAAGCTGATCCCCAAGGCAATAAATCAGAGTTGCTTCTGCATCGCCAATCAGCTGTTTTAAATCATCTTCACTGATATTTTTAGGCTTTACTATGGTTCCAAGTCTCACATACTTCTTTCCCCTGTATTTATCAAGCCAGTACCAGTAATGACTCTCCAGTCTGCTCCCAAAGCTATATACAGTCTTTCCGATATACAGATCAGATATGTGGTTTCCAAATCTTCTTGTAATATAATATATCCCGATATCAGACATTCTTTTATCATAAAGAATGCTCTCAATTTCCATGGGATACGACCATTCAATCGTTATCTTTCGCATAGGTACACCTGCCCGGTATGAATCCAGTTTATCCTCCGATTACTCTAATGATTACAAAATATACTGCGATATCAGCCGTCCCAGTATTCCTACATCCACTTTTTCCTTAAATTCAAAGGTTGCCGTAAAGCCACTGGAAAACATAAGGAACAGTTCTGAATCAGGGAATGCTTCCATAAATCCCGGTGTCTGAATTGAAAAATACTGGATTTTGGAATATGGCAGAGTCGTAAAAGACTTTCGCTTTCCCGTGATTCCCTGAACATCGACTGCGATAATTCTCTTGTTGGTGAATATCAGCTGATCTCTTACCGTCTGGAATGCATAGGCGATTTCCTCTCCATTCACCAAAAGTCCCATGACTTCACCTCTTACCGACTCCTTATTGATCGGCTTTAAATTAAATGTACTGTTCTGATTAAAATTGATTGCCATCTCCTATTCCTCCTGTTCCTCATGAAAATCTTCTGCCAATAGTAACACTGCAGGCATATATTCTGTCTCAGGAATCATATGCCTGATTTCTACAAATAGGTCTCTAAAAAAATCACCGGTTACCATGTATTCCTGTTTATAACGTGTTTTATCGGAATAGATAACCGTAATCTCTATACCACCGATGTCCATAACCAGTTCCATAGGATCCTTGCAAAGATACTCCGGCAGCATCTTGATTATCCTCTCATACAGTGTCTGATACAAGGGACTGTTGGTTGTATAGTTCCATTTGCGGACAGGGTTTATCTTGGTCTCCTCTTCTGGAAGATATTCATAGCTGATTTTTTCCTTTTCGATAGTAAGCCTGTCCTTATATGCTTCACTATAAGCGCAGTACCCGGAAGAACCTTTTATAATGATCTTTGTGATTTCTTTTGCTTCTCCCATCCTACATAAACCTTCGCATCTTTCCTTTAAGAAATCCATCAAGTCTGTCAAGCTTCGGAGTATTTATAATACCATGTGTGATTTCTCCACTCTCTCTGTTTATGGATATCCTGGGGCACTCTTTCGTAATTTCCTCAGACGGAAAAATCAGATAAATCCACTCATCATCCAGTTCGTAGATTTTTATTTCCCTGCCGGTATAGCCATTCTTATCTGCACAGAGCATTGCCTGATAACTTGCCTCTTCAAATCTCATTGATTTACCACTCTTTTCTCATTTTCCTACCGATAGCAGTTACCACACTTACGCTTGCTCTGGTTGGGTGCTATGGAAATGGAATAGCTTTCTGCCTCTTCATAAGTATTAAAATATACCGGATCTGTCATGGCATTGTTACCGGTTCCTGTTGCAGGACAGGCTCCAACAATATGAATCTTTCCATTCTTTGCATTTACGGCATAAGATCCTGTTGCAGAGGGAGGCTGCTGTTCCGGCTGGGGCGTAGGTGTTGTAACGACCGCTGCCTGCGTAACCTCCGGCTTCGGTGTGCTCTGTTCCTTTACTGCCACTTTTTCCTCTAAGGAACTATCACCAGTTGCATAATCTATGGTTACTCCCGGCTGCACATTATAGCAATATACGTTAAAGAGAATCCCTGCTCCGTTATCTTCCACAGATTTTGCTTCCATGAGTACGCCACTTACCAAAAGATTATTGCCGTCAAATACCGGAGTTACACGGTACATTACGTGATTTCCAGTTTCTTTTACATAATCGGCAACCATATTTTCAAAAGGAAGCATCCCTTCTACATTCAGATATCTGGTACCAGTAATTAAATTCTTGTTATTTGCATTTTCTCCGGTCAACTGATAGCCAATCAGGTGGCATCTATTATACAGATAATTTCCGTCTACTACACCTGCATATTTTACGGTATGCCATCCGGTAGGCTTCACGGAACCAATATCCCCACGCTTTTCCGTAGGCATAATGTCCTGTCCGACACTGGCAATACATACACCGCATCTTCCCAAAGAATCCAGATCCGAATAATATTCATACGATGTTGTTGATAACTCGCTGTCTGCAAAGTACGGCACATTCTGATTGATTTCTACATAAGGTTTCCCGGAATATGCTGCCACATTGGAAAGACTGAATTCTTCGGATACCTTTGCCACAACGGTAGGCGTAGGCTCCGGTGTCTTTGTAGGCTCTGGTGTTGCCGTAGGAATCGCTGTCGGAGTCGCCGTGGGCTTTGGTGTTTCTGTGGGTTTAGGTGTCGCTGTAGGAGCTACGGTTTCCTGTACGGCTTCGGTAGCCTCTATAGATGCTACTTCGGTACTTTCTTTTACAGAATCTGCGGTATTTATAGTCTCTGAATTTCCCATGGCTACTGCAAATGAAATGATGAATGCCATTGCAATAATAAGGGGCTTAAACAGTCTTCTCTTTTTCTGATCTTCTACCGCATTCTTATGTGCCTTCTGCTCTTTTTTCTTCTTCGCCTCATACCACTTTGCCGGGGTATCCTCTGGCAAATCCGGTATTTCTTTGATTCCCAGTACCTTATCCCACAGATTTCTTACAATCTTAAGTGGTACGGAAAGAACTGCCGTTAGTATAAAAAGAATGCTCCCCGAAACAGATCCGCATCCAATCGCCATAAGCAGACAGAATACCACGAATACCCATGCCAGTATTGTTTTTGCTACGCTTAGAACCTTATTCATCTTTCGTAGACCTCCTCCGTAATTTTTTCATGGCTGTATCCTTTAAAATCATAACTTTCTACCAGCTGCCATTCGTTTTCGGCAAGCGGAATATCCAAATATAGATCTGCCGGATACCTTCTGTTCCACTTATAAACAATGATTTTCTCAATCTTTTCCATGTACCCGGAAAGTGCCTCATTCTCCACAAAGCAGATATCGCCATCCCCTGCATTTTTAAGGAAATCATCATCTATACAGATATTTTCATTTCCTTCAAACAATTCTGCAGAGTAGGTATTCATAAAAATCTGCTTTCCTTTTGTGATTTCCAGTATCCTTTGTATCAGTACCCTGTCTCTACTCTGTCTTCGGTGGTTGAATAACATTCCCATGCCATCATCCACACACACAATAACCTGCATCCTCGTTCCCCCTCACACGTTCATTTTTCTCCATAGTTTCAGCATTTCTCACTACTACCCATGTTCTGTATTCCCCAGTCTCTAGTCCTTCTCTATATCCAAGGGAATAAATGGTAAAGAAAATTCTTTTGCCGGAGTCTACATTAGTTATATCACAGAATAGCTCCCAAAACAAAGATACAAACATCTTATCTGTGGCATTCTTTGTATTTTTATGGCAAGACAGGTTTTCTCCCTTTAAACCTTTGAAATATATCCTTTGCTTACTTCCTTTAATCACATAACCCGGAAAGCCTTAAAAACTGCTGTCTTTTTTCTTCATACTCTTTTTGGGTCTCAGCGCTGAGTTCTTCATATAATTTCTTATAATCAATATCTTCTCTCTCTGTCCCCGCTACAGAATCAAGAATTTTATAATCTAACCACATCTGCCACAGATCATCAAACAATTCCTTACTGTCCTGATAAACACTATTTCCATCAAAGGATTCTCCGCCATACCACTTCAAAAACGCAAATCCAAATTTCCCTGCATCCACCACGCACATATCTCCATACATTTCATACAATTCACTAAATGCGTCAGCAACCCTCTGGCACTTATCATGTTCCTTTTTTGAGTACTTTTTCTCCATGTATGATCCCTCTACCTTTCCAATTATTCTCTTAATAAATTCAATACTGCTTATAAAAAATCCTTCTCTTTGTGCCTTAACTACCTATTCTTTTACTTGTGTCCCATCTTATGAAAATGGGGACTCTCTTACATAACTAATTTTCTTCAAAATATTCCCTGCATTCTGTCAGAGACTTCGATAATACAAAAAGAGCCTCTGGATCACACTCCATCTTTTCCGTATATTGGGAAAGTGCTATTAAAAGTGCTTCAATTCCTTTCATTGTGCAGAGTGCTTCTTCTTTCGTCTTCATCTGTGTTTCCTCCAATTCTGTTATTTTTTAAATCTATACTCCTGTCTTTTTTACCAACTCCAATATCGTTGCCCCCATCTCCAAGCCACCATGCTTTTACAACATAGTCTAATTAAAAGGCACTCAAAGATAAATTTCGGAATATTTTCTCCCTAATATTTTTGAAATGTCTCTCTGTTAACTAACATTAAGCTACCTCCTTAAAAATTTTCTCTCCAAAATATCGTCTATAGGATAATACATATTCTATAGTTTATTTTATTCTTATTCTATACACGATACCATAAATCATAGACTATTACAAAGAGGTATTTATGTATAATCGTGATGAAATAGGTAAACGTATAAAATCGGCTCGCCAGGAAAAACATTTAAGCCAGATGCAATTTGCTGAACTTATCAATGTATCCACTCCATATCTAAGCGACATTGAAAATGGAAAAACCAATCTTTCCCTTGATATATTCACACGGATTGTGGAAGTGTTGCAGATATCAGCTGACTGGCTTATCATGGCGGATATTCCGCAGACTATGGAATATTCCTCGGCAGAATTAAGCCGCCTATTAGCAGATTGTTCCGTAAGCGAATCAAAAGCCATCTTAAAAATGGCTGAAAATCTCAAGGAAATCTTACGTTCCCAAAAATAGTGTTATATATTTTTATAAAATTAGGACTGATGGTTTCATCTGAAACCGCCAGTCCATTCTCATTTTCTACACAGTTCTATAATTTTCCTCATAAAACACAGTATATCTTATGGTGCCTATTTTTCCACGATGATCAGAATCACCTCTACAGTTCCCATTCCATCCTCTTCTTTTATAAATTGTCGAAACGTTTTTAAATGGTTCATATTTTTCTCCTTTTCTAAACTCCCACATTGGAAAACGCGGGAAACATAATTAAAATCATAACAACCAAGAGTAGCATTATCATTGGTAACAATAATTTTGTAGATGCCTCCTCACATAATTTTCTGGCATTGCGCATTCTCATTTCTTCTGCTTCTTTTGCCTCTTCGCGCAATTGCTGTAAAAGCATGGTGCTTCCTTTTTTTACATTTTGCGTAAGGAAAGTACTCAATCGGATATATTCCCGAACTCCTGTCCTTTTTCCAAATTTTTCATATGCCGCGCCCTCCGACACACCCATACGGATCTCACGGACTGCAATCAATAATTCTTCGTATGCTGCCTGTTCCTTTGCTCCTTTCTTCCGTGTCTGTTCATAATCTTCCGCTATCTTATTCACTGCTGCCCGTACCGTCAGTCCTGCTTCCAGATATAATGTTATTTTTTGCAGTATTTCCGGGTACTTCCTTTTTTCTTCCTGCTTCTTTTTCTCTACAAGCTCATGAATATCCCGATCTTTAAAAAAGAAGACTGCCACAATCGTCACTAACGTTCCCAACAGTAATTGAAGCTCCGTCAGATTTCTCTGTCTCCACGATACCTTTTTACCGTCAATTGACTCAGGCAGCATAAAAGCTTCCTGCTCCGGATCTGATGTCTGTGCATTTTCCAGCATTATTTCCAGAACAGCTTTTTCACTTTTGTCGATTGCATCACTCTGATTTTTTACGGTAACCGACGTTTCTGTCTCCCATTGGTATTCGTCGTAAGCAAGTTCCGCTTTCAAGCGCACCGTGCTGTCCTGCTCCTGAGGATATACTTTCCCCTCCGGACTGATAACATCCATGCAGTCGCTCTTCCATGTAACCGTAAAAGGGTAATCATCATATTCCTCCTGCAATTGCAGATCTTCCCTGACACAGTCCAATGATTCATTGCCTCCGCAGATCAGGCCCGGCAGCTCCTCCCGGAAAGCATCAAACAATTTTTGCAATTCCTCCTGACGGTATTTTCTGGGTTGTACTGTAAGTGCAAAGGAATATTGACTTCCATCCTCTACTTTTCCGATAATAACATAGTCCTTGCTTCCGCTTCCGGAATCTGCCCTCTTCATCCAACCGTTTTTTATAGAATTTCCTTCACTTTTTCCAAGTACAACAAACAATATCAGAAGAATTCCCACGAAAAATATCATGAGGGACATTGTTAACTTCCTTACATAATACTCTGTAATGCGCTCCTCCTGATTTTCTCCGGGATATAAACGGCTCAGATCTGTCTTTACCCTGTCTCTTCCCGGAACCGGTATTTTCCACAGGTGCATTTTCTTGTATATTATGAGCACTACCTGATAGCAGATCTCCACTACACCCTTTTTTCGTTCCATAGTATTCTCCCTTTAGAGACTTTCACCGATCCGTTCCATGATCTTCTCTCCTACGATATAGGCGCACAAATAGATTGCTAGGCATACTGTCATTATGATATATCCGGTTATGTTATGATACAGCGATACAAAATAACCCGGATATGTGACACCTATATAGAATGAAATTGCAAAAGGCATCACTTCCATCACTCTCTGTTCCAGGCGTCTTCCCTGCAGCAATGTCATCATCTCCTGTGTCGTCTCCACTTTATCGCTGATCAATTCTGCAGTATTTCGTATGATCTGCGATACATTGCCTCCTCCCCTTTTCGCCACGGAGAGTATCGTCGAAAACTGTTGAATCTCTTCACATCCACTGCGTTCTGCCAGATCTCCTATCAGTTCCTCCAATGTGATATTTACAATCATTCCTCTGCGGATCAGTTCCAGTTCACCATACATTGCGGATCGTTCGCCAAAAAGCAGACGAATATCTTCTCTGCTCTCCAAGAAAGCATTTTCCACGGCGTATCCGGTTCTGAGCGAATTGGCAACTGCCAGAAGACATTCCTTGAACTGCACGGTCAGTTCCCATCGTTTTTTCTCCCTCTGTTCTCTGACACACTTCCGGAAATAAAGAATTCCCGGGAAAATAAAGAGAATGACAGCAAACGCCGAACGATAGAAAAACCAGGAAAAAAAGAGAATTCCGGCTGTTGTGCGCAGCAAAGGATTCATCAATTCACGAAAGTCCGGCCGCTTTAAGTTTCCCTTCATGAAGCAAGCCTCCCTTTTTCTGTAATTTACCAACTACATTACCTTCACTGCTCTCCCCCAGTTCTTCAAAGTAGTACAATGGATTCAGACGGATTTCGCCGTTCTCACAACCCACTACTTCTGTAATTTCCAACACTTTTCTGCTTTTATCCCGAATTCTCCCCAGATGCACAATAATATCCACGCCGGATGCTATCTGGTTGCGGATCGCCGGAAGCGGCAGATCCATTCCCATGAGTACCATATTCTCCAGTCTCGACAGCATATCGGCCGCGCTGTTTGCATGTCCTGTAGACATACTGCCGTCATGCCCGGTATTCATACATTGCAGCATATCAATAGCTTCCGCGCCTCTCACTTCGCCTACAATGATCCTGTCGGGCCGCATCCGCAGAGATGAGCGGATAAGTTCCCGGATTCCGATCTCTCTGCAACCTTCCGCATTGCCATTACGTGTCTCCAGGCGCACCAGATTGGGAATTCCCTGAAGTTGCAGTTCCGCGCTGTCTTCGATGGTGATGATCCGCTGTTCCGGCGGAATGAATCCGGATAATACATTCAAAAAGGTCGTCTTCCCGCTACCGGTTCCTCCACTGACGAAAATGTTATATCCAGCCTTTACCAGTGTTTTCAAAAAATCCGCAGCTTCCGGAGATATAGTTTCCATCGCGATCAGTTTTTGCATGGTGATCGGTTTATCCGGAAAACGTCTTATTGTAATGATGGGTCCATTCAATGCAATGGGACTCATCACAATGTTCACACGGGCTCCATTGCTTAATCGCGCATCAACAATTGGTGATGCCTCATTTACCACTCTGTTACATCCGGCCACGATCTGTTGAATCACATCCTGGAGCTTTTCCATGGAATCGAAAGCCCGATCCAGTTCCTGCAGCTGTCCGTCCCTCTCTACAAAAATATGATCCAGTCCATTGATCATAATCTCCGTAACAGAGCTGTCATCCACAAAAATCTGCAGAATATCCAGCCGTCTCAGGGAATCAAACAATTCCTTACGCAATCGTCTCCGCAATTCCACAGAACACAATTCCAGATTTTCCTGTTCCATGAGAACTTCATCAATCGTATCCTCTACCTCTTCATCCGTATAGTCTCTTCCGTAATCCAGTCTCTCCTGCACCATTTGTCGAAGCTTTCTTCTCTGTTCCAAGTAATCCATTTTTTCTCTCCCTGTTCTAATTTTCCAGCATTGCTATTTCTTTCCTCACATACTCCGCCAATTCTCCTCTGGTAAATTGCTCCATTTCTGTGGGAAGCTTTTGAAAAAAGGGTAAAGCAAGTTTACGGGTTTTGCCTTTTACCGTGTCTTTTTCGCACAAAGCAAGCAATTGCTCATATTGATCCAGTTTCATTCGTGACATTTTATCTTCTTTGGTCAGCGTAAATACTCTGGTACATATCTGCAGTACCTCAAACAATCCCTGTATACTTTCGCTCAGATCCAGTATGACATATTCATATTTTCCGAGTTCTTCGATCCGTTGGAAGAGGTTTCTCCACTCTTCCGGCGGGATTTCCAACAGGTTCTGACCGTTGCGCATCGGGGGAATGTAATCCAGACCGCCTTTGTGCTGGATGACCGTCTGCATCCGTAAAGAAAATTTTCCCGCATCTCCTGTCAGAAAATACAGCAGATCTGCAAGGTCTCTGCTCTGTCTCTCCGGAAGGAGTTCTGAGATCCCAATATAGTGTTCAAAATTGAGATACAAAGTGGGATGTTTTTCTGACAACAATTGGCCCAGCGTCAGTGCAAAAGAACTTTGCAGACATCGATGTACCGGGGAATAGATACCTATAAATTTTGTCTTATACTCTGCACACAAAAACGGCAATTGTGTTCCCACCGTCTCCACATACAATTCCAGCAATTCCTTCCACACCTTGTCAGCTTCCTGGTACTTATTGATATTCGGAAACTGGTGAAATCGAAGTGTCCCGCTTTCATTAAGAATCGCCTGGCATGCCGGCTCCAATGTACTCAGCGTATCCATGCAGGAAGATTCCGCCACTACCAGCATTGTCACCTCCCCATTTTTCTCCCGTTCCAACAGTTCCTCCATCTTTGTGTATGTATGGATCTCCCATGGCAGTTCCTTCTGCCTTCTCAAAAACTCCGAAAGAAGTCTCGCATACTCTTCTTCACGGTCGAACAGAACCATAACCGCTTCCTTCTGTTCCATCAATAAATTCCTCCTATGTATAACAGCACACTGCAAAACACGGGACCGGCCATACAGATTCCGCTTGCCGGATGTGCTCTCTCCTCTGCAAAATACGCCTTCCAGCGTCCACAGCGGACAACATCCCACACATATTCACCCAGATAACACAATCTGTCCCACAGATTACGTGCCAGGTACATTTTGCAAAGTGCAAAAACTGCTGCGAATAGCAGCGCGAAAAATAGAAAACAGAGAACTTTTTCACCGGAAAAATATCCTGCACAGACAGCCAGGAGTTTCACGTCACCGGCTCCCATGGCACCAATATAAAAAAACAGATAGAATGCCACTATCGTCAGTAAAACATTGCAAAAATATTCCATAATCCCATAAATCCCCTGTTCCCACCATCGGAATGCCGCTCCGGCGATCAGGCAGCTCAGGATCAGACCGTTGGGGATTCTGCGGCTTCTGTAATCATATCCGCAGGCAATACTTAATAGAAAACATAATACACCCTTTATTACTGTGTTCGTTGCATTCTCACTCTCCTTTCCTTCGATTTACAAGTGGTAATGTGGGATGACTCTATCCCATAAAAGAATTCTTTCAGATCTTATAAGATATTTGATACAACCATCGCGATTGGTTGTAAGATGGATTATAGCCGTTGTTTTTCCGTCTGACAAGTGTTTTTCCGTAAAAAAATAATCTTTGGCACATTTTAACAATCACCTTTCTCATACGGCCTTCCAAAATCCCGCAACTCCTTGATTTTACGGCATTTTCATCTGTCAAAGCATATGATAAACTGCCAGGCCGTATAATACCAGGATTCCCGGAAAGCCCAAAATACCCACTGTCAGAGCCGTAGCTGCATTGATTCCCACTGCTACCGTGAATCCCAGGATCTCTATCCCCCAATTTAGAAAATACATAAAGATCACTCCAAAAACACTCCGCAATACAAGGTTTAAAAACCACTCCGCCTTTTTTCCCAAAAAACTTATGGCAAAGAGCAGGACTGCTGCCCCAATAATCCACAATAGATTCTCCGGATGCTCCATTGTTGTCCTCCCGATCTTTCCGCTGTTTGTTATAATCTATTCCCATTTTTCGCAAAAATGTCTTCCAGTTTTATGTTAGGCAGGTATATTTTCCCTTTCTGCTTCCTATACTGTTAGCAGAAAGGATGGATTTTTACATGAAAATCTTTTTTAGTCAGGTAAATACAAATTCCGAAATGATCGAAGAAGATCTCGCACCGTTGGATTTAAAAGAATCCATAAGAAAAACCCGCCAGGCTCTGGATATCGCCTATGCGGGTTTCGATAATGCAATCGAAAGTGATCTGATCGACAGTTATATCTATGAAATTAATGCTTTGCAGAAACGGTATCAGCACCTCACCGAACTCGCCGCTTCCCAGCCTGTGCGGCAGGAAAAAACTTTATACCAGCATTCCCCGATTCGAGCCCTGGTCAGCCATGTTTTCGGTTAACTGATTTCTTCCGTAAGTCAGTCCCGCATACACGGTCTGCGAATTATTCATCACAGGACCGGACGAATTCTGATCCTGAATCTGTCTGTAAGCATCACAGAGCGGTGCTATAACCTTCCGGATATCCTGCAGCGCCGTTCTGTCGGCTTTTGCTTCGCACGCCGCCAGTCTGCGGATACAATACAGATACAGCCTGGAAAGCTCTGTCGCCGGACTGTACTGTCTGTGAAGAGAATTTAAAAGCTCATTGATACAGCCTCTTGCTCTGCGAACTGCTTCCAAAAGTTCTGCGTCATCCGCAGCCTGTTCGCCGTCTGTAAGATACTGTAATGTCATTTCGTAGAGAATGACCACCAGCTGTGTGGCATTGGCCTGGGTGATCCGCAAGGTAAATTGTTGTTTACATTCTTTTGTCATTTTGAATCCTCACTTCATCGGAATCCATTACTGCAACAGCTGTAACACCTGGGACGGTCTCTCGTTTGCCTGGGCCAGCATGGAGGTTCCTGCCTGTGCCAGGATCTGATAAGTGGTATAGGAAGTCATTTCCTCCGCCATATCCACATCCATAATACGGGAATATGCCGCGGTCATGTTCTCACTGGTAACATCCAGGCTGTTAATGGAAGACTCCAGACGGTTCTGAAATGCTCCCAGTCTGCCGCGGACGGAGGATACATATTTGATGGCTCCGTCTACTCTTGAGATGGCATCCTTTGCCCCTTCCTGCGTATTCACATCAATATCTTCAATTCCCATGTTCTGCAGAGTAACCGCGGGAATATTAACCTCCAGTACCTGTCCTTCGTTGGCTCCGATCTGCAGACGCATTGCTCCGATACCGGTAGCATCGATCTTCATGCCATTATAGGAATCTCCCTCTTTTGCTTCCGATACATCCAGACGCATTTCAAAGCCGTTCGTGCCGGTGATCGTCAGAAGATTATCCTTCATATCCGTCTTTAAGGGTTCTACCTCTTTAAATCCGTCTCCGAATTTAATATCTCCGTCTACTTCAAAATTTCCCTCTGCATCTTTCTTAAATTTCATAGACTGTATGGTATATTCTTTTACCGGTACATCCGGAGAGCAATAATTTACTTTAATCTCCTGCTTATCGGTGTATCCCTTGAGATCAAATTCTCCGTTCAACAGCTTCTGCCCGTTGAATTCCGTGGTATCCGAGATACGGGTAATCTCTTCCTTCAGCTGCGCTACTTCATCCTGTATGGTTGCGCGGTCATCCTCTGTCATAGTGCCGTTGGCAGCCTTGACGGAAAGCTCATTGATACGCTGCAGCATCTCACTGATCTCTGTCATTGCTCCGTCCGCAATCTCTATAATGGATACGCCGTCACTGGCATTCTGATTGGCCACGGACAGTCCCTCGATCTGAGCATTCATACGCTTGGACATTGCCAATCCGGCAGGGTTGTCCTTGGCGTGATTGATCTTCAGTCCGGAAGAAAGTCTCTCCAATGATTTGGACAGCAGATCGTCATTTGTGGATAAGGCATTGTTGGATAACATTGCCGATACGTTGTAATTGATTCTCATGTGTTACTCCTTACTTTCCGCTGCTGTCTGCGACAGCCTGCAGGAATCCTTTTGCCAGACGGTACAGCTGTTCCGTATCGATCCGACTCTCTATGGTATCTGCATTTTTTGTCTCTCCGGCTGCCATCCTTGTCATATCCCGGGAGCTGACGATGGGAAGCTTTTCCGCTTTCCAGTCTGCAGAAGTATCTGTCTGAATCCGTTCAAGGAATATATCGGAGGTCTTCTCTAATTTCGTAACCTCTTCCGGTGTATTTCCTACGAGATAGCCATCGATGGTGTCTCCCTTTACCTGTAAATGTGCCTCCAACTCCATATCTCCGGCATTCACCCGGATTTCCACAGCTCCTACAGCTCCGGCTCTCTGCTGTAAGATAAGATGGACTCCCGCCAGCTGCTCACCCAGGAACATCGGAAGAAAATATTCCTGCTTCGCCTGAAGGCTCTCCGCAAGGCGCAGCTGCTTGTGTACCAGCTGCAGCTGTTTTACATCCAGATGTTCATCCGCCTGTTCCAGACTCATGGTCTCCACATCTTCTGCCGTATTCTGAAGCATGGTCCGATAATCCTCTGCAAAATTCTGCTGATCCAGCTGTTCCCACAGTTCGGAAGTTTCTGTCCCGGCAGGCACTTCGCTGCCTGCTGTCTGCAGCATTTCTTTTTCCTGCCGATACTTTTCTCTGTATCTGCGCATATTGCCAAACATCTCCGCCGGATCATCCATAAGTGCCTGGGCCGCCAAAAGATTCGACGCGCTGATGGAAACTTCTCCTTTTTGCAGTAGTTCTGCGGCTTCCGGTGCCGTATTTCCCGCCTCACGCATCTGCTGCAGTCCTTCCCGGTCATACGCTGCTCTGCTTTCGCCATCATCTGACACCTCTGTCAGAACCTCTTTTGCCATACCCATCCGAATCTGTTCAGATATATTATTCTCGGACAAATGAATCTCCTGTGTCAGCCCGGTATCCTTCGACACTTTCCAGTCCATATGAGAAGCCCTTCTGCTCCTGGCTGCCGTCAGCAGAGTGGAAAATTGCAACTCTGCACCGGTATTTACTACCGCGCCTACCGCTGCGCCATCCTCTCTCTCGACCTGATGCACCATTCGATAAATTCCAATATATGCTTTTCGTTCCTCTTCTGTAACATCCTTTTTCCGTTCCAACTGATATAGGAAACGGCTGTAGTCCTCCACTTCTTCCTCATAGCTTTCGGGGTTCTGTGAAAAATAGGATTCCAGTTCGTCAAAGGTCTTCTCCAGAGGATTTACACCATCCCGGATCATCTGTAACACATTTTTCGGTGTCAGTCTGTCCACTACTGCGCTGACCTGTCTGTCAGCTTCCTTGACCTTCTCGATATTTTCCGGTGTAATTTCCATATTGTTATATGCCAGAATCCGGACAGCCCGCTGATTTTCCGATGTTTTTTCTAATGACATATCTGTCAGAATGTCATCTACATTAGAAAATGCTTTCCGGATGCTGTCTCCCAGATCGCTTCTCGGTGCCGTCATCAGAGTCTCATAACGTTCGCCCGCTTCCTCATAGGCTTTCTGCATTGCAGCGCCTTCCTTATGGAAGTCAGAAACTGTCTCTGTGGCAGCATTCTGTTCCAGGCTATAGGGTCCCAGTACTCCGGCAGGCAATCCCGGCAATTCGGAAGCCACCTGCACTGCCTGGGTATAAGTCTCATATTTCGTCACTGCCTGAGACTCACCGGGAAAGTATTTTTCGGCAACCTCTGCCTCCGCCTTTCGCAGCGCTTCGATCAGCTGCTCCATGGGGGCTGTATCAATAGAAAAATCACTCTGTAAAAGCTTTACGTTCACTTCTGCCGTCATGCGAAGACGAATCTCTTCCAACTGTTTTCTTGCTGCCAGATTCTCTGCCGTGGCATTCCACTTTGCATCTGAGAACCAGTCCTGCAGCATTTTATCTGCTTTTTCATAAATCGTATCCTGTCTGCCCAGGTTCGCATACATCGGGGATTTTCCCTCCGCAATTGCCGCTGCTGCTGCCTGCGCAAAAGTGTCCTCCGTGACAGGATAGGAAATACCGTCCAGTTCCACAAGCTGCTGCAGCGTATCCGTGGTCAGCGGAAGTCCTGCACTTACCAGCCACTGTGCCTTCTGTCTGTTCTCATCGTTTACCGTCAATCCCGCATCCGCAATTACCTTGTCCATCTGCTCCTGCAGTTCCTGCGGAACATCATTATTCTGTACTTTCGCACCGCTGTTCTCTGCCACATAGAGGTTCCAGATCTCCGGTTCCAGTCCATTATCCACCAGGTAGCTGACCGCACCTTCTTCCGGTTCCTTCAGGGAAGCTGCCATATCCCAGGCGCTTTTCAGTTCATTTATATTTTCCTGTGTCAAAGGAAGATCCGCGGAACGGAACTGCTCTTCGATGCTTCGGGCTAAAGTATCACTTCCTACCGCTGCCGCCAGGGTATCCATATCGATATCATCCGTATACCCTGCGATCTGCTGACCGGAACGCACCAGTTCTGCCTTGATCTTATCCACGATGGTGACCGCTGTATCCTGATCCAATTCTCTAGGATCAAATCCATCCTCACAGGCCTTTGCATAATCCTCCTGCGACATAGTATGCGACAGCAATGTCATATAGTCCTGCTGCAACGCCACATTAGCATTCCCGGCATCCTGCTGCAGCTCCATCAGAGATTTTCCTTTGTTGTTCTCTTCCTTTTCCAAAGAAGACATGGGTACTGCGGCCTGCCCACTCTCGTATACTGCCCCGAAATTCACATTTACGCTTTTTTTACTGCGCCATGTCTTATCTTTGCCCCAGCTGTTTTTCTCTGGCCGGTTACTTTCTGTTCTATTGTCATTTTCATTAATCGTTTGATTCTGAAATGTTATCTTCACGTCTCTCGTCCTTTTCTGTACAGTTCCCAGAGCCCGCCGGTTCTGAATAGTTAAGAAAAAAGATGAGTGCACTTTTTGGTCACACTCATCTTTTATTTCGGTTGTTTTATATGATTTCTTAACCTGACCTAGAACAGAAATACCGCAGCGCCGTAGGGTGGCAGATCAAAGCTGATGGAGTAATCCTTATAATGATAAGGCTTTTTCTCCGCCGTAATCTCTGTGGGAATCTCGTTTCCCCAGCCGCCGAACCGTTCCTCATCACTGTTCAGCAGAAGCTTATATTTTTTCTTCTTAGGCACGGGAACAGTATAGTTCTCCCATTTCATCGGGGTCATGTTAAGTACAAACAGCAGATTATTCTTGCCACTGGAACATTTCCGGACAAAGGAGTAAGTGCTGTGTTCCGCATCATCCGCGTTCATCCATTCAAAGCCGTCCCAGTTATTGTCAATCTCGTACAGAGCAGGGTATTTACGATACAGCTTTAACAGCTCCTTTACATAAGTATGTACGCCCTGATTCAGCTTCTCACCTAACAGATACCAGTCAAGCTCACGCTCTTCGCTCCACTCTCGCTCCTGTCCGAAATCCTGTCCCATAAATAATAATTTCTTGCCGGAATGCCCGAACATGTAGCTATACCCCACACGAAGGTTGGCATATTTATCTGCCGGATATCCTGGCATTTTATTCACCATGGAGCACTTCAGATGTACCACTTCATCATGAGATAATGGCAGAATATAATTCTCGCTGTCGTTATAGCTCATAGCAAAGGTCATGGCGTAATGATCGCCTTTCCGGTACAGCGGATCCAGCTTCATATACTCGCAGAAATCATGCATCCAGCCCATATTCCACTTGAAGGAAAATCCTAAGCCTTCCTCCCCGATACCACTGGTAACATTAGGCCATGCGGTAGATTCCTCGGCAATCGTCAAAAATCCCGGATAAGTTCCGCGGATCACTGAATTCAGATGATGGAAGAACTCAATGGCTTCCAGGTTCTTATTACCGCCAAATTTATTCGGCAGCCATTGTCCTTCTTTTTTACCGTAATCCAGATACAGCATGGAGGCTACTGCATCTACACGGATACCGTCTACATGGAACTCTCTCAGCCAGAACAGAGCATTGGCTACCAGGAAGTTCTTCACTTCATTTTTGCCATAATTAAATATCTTCGTTCCCCATTCAGGATGCTCTCCCAAACGGGGATCGGGATGTTCAAAGATGCACTGTCCGTCAAATTCTGCCAGTCCGTGTGCATCGGTTGCAAAATGTGCCGGTACCCAATCCAAAATGACTCCGACACCTGCCTTATGCAGTTCATTGACCAGATACATAAAATCCTTAGGCGTTCCGTAACGGGAAGTAGGCGCATAGTATCCGGTCACCTGATATCCCCATGAGCCATCATACGGATGCTCCGCGATTCCCATAAGCTCTACATGGGTGTATTTCATCTCTTTCAGATATTCCACGATCCGGTCGGCGAACTCACGATAATTATAAAATCCTTCCGCAGTGCCATTATTGGGATGTTTCATAAAAGAACCGATATGGCACTCATAGATTGCCATGGGTTCCTTGTTCATATCTTTTTTATCCCGGGCTTCCATCCACTTGGAATCCTTCCAGTCGAATCCCGTGATATCAGTAACGATGGACGCTGTTCCGGGTCTGTATTCCGCATAATTGGCAAAAGGATCGGCTTTGTACAGCTTTCTGCCATCCCTCGCATAGATCAGGAACTTATACATTGTTCCTTCTTCCACGCCGGGAACGAACAGCCCCCAGATACCGCCCTCTCCCAGCTTCTGCATGGGATGCGATTCCTCGTTCCATTCATTGAATGTACCGATGACATTCACCTGTGCTGCATTTGGTGCCCATACCCCGAAATAGACTCCCTGCACACCATCTTCCGTCGACAGATGCGCGCCCAGTTTTTTATAAATATCATAGTGCGTTCCCTGGGCAAAAAGATACTGATCTGCTTCGGAAATAAATACCTTCTCCTGCGTCATAGCTGCGCCTCCCGCTATATATTTTTAACTATTCAGAACCCCATTCGCAAAATCGCATTTTCAATGCTTTCCTTTTGCTCATGTGGTTACTTCGCCCTATAAACATTGATAAATGTTCTTACGAATGCAAGCATTCGACGCCCATTCGTCAATGTTTACATGGCTCTGAATAGTTATACAAAATCTTTCTCAGTGAGGATGATCATATCCTCATCGTCATATCTCTTGGCAAACAGAACATCAAAGAAATGTTTTAATGTCTTTTTATTCGCATGAGCGATTGCTTCATCCACTATTTCTTTTACATCCACCACGGTAACTACATGATCTATCGTCTGCATATCCTCGATTCTGGTATGCAGTGCCAGAACACCCAGTTCATCGATGGAATATTCCCTCTCCCGTGCATACTGCCTTCCGAACGCTACCAGTGTATCATTGCTGAGTGCTTCGACATCCATGCGGGAAGTGAAGCTTTCCTGCAATTTCTCATACTTTTCCAGAAAACGATCTATCTCTTTCCTGGTATCTTCCAATATAATGACAATGCCCTGATTCTCCTGCTGCAGCGCTTTGTACATCGTGTCCACAGTTTTATTATTCATTTCCGATGCCTTACAGATGATAAGTGCACCGTTCTGCAGTCTGTTCAGGGTCTCGGCTGCATCTTTTTTGTTCAGCGCACGGCCGGAGATTTTGGCAACTTTTCCGGAGAAATTGCTGTCGGTAGCCTGAATCTCACGGATCATATTTTTCGCAAGGGATAAGGTATCCATGCCTTCTTCACCGGTGATGATCACATTGCCGGTATAGGCAGCCAGGCTGATATTATCAATGGCTTTGACTAACTGTTCTCTTGCGGACTTACTCTGAATAAAGGGAGCATACAGCTCGCGCTCTTCTCTGGTAAGCGCACGGACTTTTGCCTTGTCTCTCTCCACTGCGGGAGGCTCCGGGGTCTGTGGTTGCTCATCCTCATGGACTTCTTCTACCGCTTCTTCCGGCTCCTCTTCAGCCTCTGCTACGGATTCCTCCGATGCTTCCTCGGTCTCTGCTGTGGTTTCCTCCGGCACCTCTGGGATTTCTGCAGCCGGCTCCTGCGTCACTTCCATATCGACGACAGCGTCCGGTTCCTCTGTTGCGGATTCTTCTTCATATTCCGCTACGGCAGGTTCCTCTTCAAGTTCTTCTACCTCTTCAGTGTCAACGATATCCGTATCAGCAGGTTCTGGTTCTGGCTCTTCTTCAGAAACTTCCGCAGGAGCTTTTTCTGTTTCATCGTTTACATCCGCAATCTCTTCCAGCTCTTCAACTTCATCTGTATCCGTAACCGTATCAGCATCCACCGCTTTTTCTTTTTCCAGTTTTTCTAACAGGCCATCTCTTACCGCCTGTTCAAATTCCGTGAACATGGCACCGGTCTGCTGTAGTACATGCTGGCGGACTTCTTCTTCTCTCTTTTCGAGGTTTTCTTTCTTTTTACGCTCCCACTCTGCCAGAATGTCTTCAATATTGATCTGACCGGTAATCTGCTTCTCAATGCTTTCCGCCTCGGGCATTACCAGGCTGATCTGTCCGTCGGATTCCTGTGCCAGTACATTCGCCAGCTCCTTGGGAGGTTCCACCGGTGTAGTCGCTTCCGGCTCCACTTCTGCTTTCGATAATTCCGGCACAACATCCTGTTTCTTAAGAGATGCGGGTTCCTCCGGCAGGATTTCCTCGGTCTCTACCTCCGGAACCTGAGACAGGTCACCGATCTCTCCGGTCTCACCAAAGAACACCTCGGAACCTTCGATCTGCTCAGTCTCCGGCTCCAGATCATCCTCACTGACCTCTGCAATCTCCGGATAATCCAGAGATTCTGTATCGGAATCCATCATAGGTGCTACGATAGAACGGGTAATGGAGTCCGATGTCGCTTTTGCGGTATCTCCTTTTGGCTCCTCACCGAGGACTTCACGAAGTCCCGCTGCAAGTTCTGCCTGCAGATTGATGGTATTATACTGCCCCACATCCATGGTCTTCACATGAATATCGAAATCATTCTGTACCGGCTGTGTCGGTGTCTCCTGCTGTGCGGGTTGCACCTGATCATATATCTGTGTATCTCCGGTCACCTGATCATAACCGGAATCCTGTACGTAGCTCTGGTTCTGATCATAGCTGCTATCCTGTGCATAACTCTGATCCTGATCATAGCTTCCGTCCTGTGCATAACCCTGGCTCTGGTCATAGCTGCCGTCCTGCGCATAACCCTGACCCTGGTCATAACTGCCGTCCTGTGCATAACCCTGCTCTTGATCATAGCTTCCGCCCTTGGCGTAACTTTGCTCATAACTTTCATTCCCGCTATACTCGTTATCCTGCACAGAGTTCTGCGACGGGATATGGCTTCCGGGCGCGTCGAACCGATGATCGTATTTTTCCTGCTGCTCCGGTGTCAACGGCTGATGGAGCATTTTCAGTTCCATTGCCTTAATAACGTATTTTCCCTCGCCAAACCAGAGGATCAGTTCATCACATTCCTCTACGCATCTGGCTGCCAGTCCGACTCTATGATACAAATAGGCCAGTTCATATGCCCATTTTTCCCTATAGTCTCTCTTCTTGAGTTCCTCCAGAACAGCAATTCGTTCTTCCAGGCTCACATCCTGCGCCTCATATAATTTATACTGCAAAATGTACCTTCCCGGATCCTTGGGCGCCACCTGTACAAATTCCTTATAATATTCTATTGCCTGCACATATTCTTCCATTTTAATGGAAAGCTCGCACAGAGAATAGCAGATGGTCCTTCCGCCGGGACGTCGCTCGTATGCTAAAAGCAACATATCTCTGGCATCCTCATATCTGCGATTGATCTTATAGAGGTCGCTGATCGTACACAACATCATGACACTTTTTACACGACGCC
>ULXS01049047.1_pt1 | contig 89503 bp, 79 predicted proteins | sample 1961421 | NCBI WGS metagenome assembly ULXS01 (sample SAMEA4835842, study PRJEB28245) | human gut metagenome | biome: gut microbiome; material: fecal sample | place: Denmark | collected 2008
CTGCTTTATCGCTCATAGTCACCACGAATATCCTCTTTTGGCGGCTCCATCGGATATTTTCCGGTAAAGCATCCTTTACAGATTGGAAGTCCTCCTACCAGCTGCTCCAGACGCTCTATCTTTAAGTATCCCAAAGAATCTGCACCGATTATCTTCCGGATATCTTCGATGGTTCTGTTATAGGCAATCAACTGTTCCCGCTCCGGAATATCGGTTCCAAAGTAACATGGCCATAAGAATGGCGGGGAACTGATTCTTACATGCACTTCTGTGGCACCGGCTTCTTTTAACATATTTACAATACGGTCAGATGTAGTTCCACGCACGATAGAATCGTCAATCATAATGACACGCTTGCCACGGACTGATTCTGCCAGTACATTTAATTTTACTCTTACGCTGGATTCTCTGCTGCTCTGCTTTGGTTTGATGAAGGTTCGTCCCACATAACCATTTTTTACAAAAGCAGTTCCATATGGAATTCCGGACTGCAGGGCATAACCCTGAGCTGCTGCATTTCCGGACTCCGGTACTCCTACTACCAGGTCTGCATCTACCGGTGAATCCATTGCAAGGAAACGTCCTGCCTGGATACGGGATGCATAAACGCTGACCCCGTCAATATGGCTGTCCGGTCTCGCAAAATATATGTATTCAAAAATACAACGTGCTTCCTGTTCTTTTGGAAGACACATAGTCATATCAGACTGAATGCCGCCTTCCGGTGAAATTGTTACCACTTCTCCCGGCAATACGTCTCTGACATACTCTGCATCAATGGTCTCCAAGGCACAGGTCTCAGAAGTAATGATATAAGCATTGTCACGTTTTCCGATCACAAGGGGTTTGAAGCCATATGGGTCTCTTGCGCCAATCAGCTTACGAGGGCTGGCTACAACCAGAGCATAAGCTCCTTTTAACTTCTGGCAGGCTCTGCGTACTGCTTCCTCGGCTGTCTTGGAATTCAGACGCTCTCTTGCAATGTGGTAAGCAATTACCTCAGAATCAATGGTGGTCTGGAAAATTGCTCCGGTATATTCCAAATCTTTGCGAAGCTCCTTCGCATTGATGAGGTTTCCGTTGTGTGCCAATGCCAGCGTACCTTTTACATAATTCAATACCAACGGCTGTGCATTCTCACGGGTGGAAGAACCTGCAGTGGAATAGCGGACATGACCAACTCCGATATCACCTTTCATTGCTTCTAACTGTTTTCCGGTAAATACTTCGTTTACCAGTCCCATATCTTTATAGGAAGTAACTTTTCCCTTCGGTCCGTTTGTCTCACTTACTGCAATACCACAGCTCTCCTGTCCTCTGTGCTGTAATGCAAACAGACCATAATAAATACTGGAAGCCACATCATTTCCGTCAAAATCATACATGCCGAAGACGCCACATTCTTCATGCAGTCCATCCCATGGGCTTTCCTTTAATTCATTGTTATTCATAGGGTTCTCCTGACTATATTTTTAAGCAAATTTCTTACCGGTCAGTAATTCAAATGCTTCTTCGTATTTCTCAATTGTCTTCTTAATTACTTCGTCCGGAAGGAGATAATCACTGTCTGGATTTGCTTTTAACCAGTCTCTTACAAACTGTTTGTCATAAGAAGGCTGTCCCTGTCCCGGTTTATATCCTTCTAATGGCCAGAAACGGGAGCTGTCCGGTGTCAGCATCTCATCACCTAAAACTACATTTCCATTCTCATCGAGACCAAATTCAAACTTGGTATCTGCAATGATGATTCCTTTGCTTAATGCGTATTCTGCACATTTCTTGTAAAGTGCGATGGTATATTCTTTAATCTTTTCTGCGTACTCAGCACCCTTGCCCGGGAATGCTTTCTCTAATACGTCAATACTCTGTTCAAAAGAAATATTCTCGTCATGGTCACCAATCTCAGCTTTGGTACTTGGTGTGTAAATCGGCTCAGGTAATTTATCGGATTCTACAAGTCCTTCCGGTAATTTGATTCCGCAGACGGTTCCGTTCTCTTTGTAGCTTGCCCAGCCACTTCCGGTAATATATCCACGAACAATACATTCGATTGGAATCATTTCCAGTTTCTTGCACATCATGCTGTTGCCATCATATTTCTCATTCTGGAAAAATTCCGGCATATCTTTTACATCAACGGAAAGCATATGGTTTGGCACGATATCCTTTGTAAAATCGAACCAGAATCTGGACATCTGTGTCAGAATTGCGCCCTTATTGGTAACCTTATTCTTTAAAATATGGTCAAACGCTGAAATTCTGTCTGTTGCAACAATGATAAGGCTTTCTCCATTATCATATACTTCTCTTACTTTTCCTTCTTTAAATGGTTTAAATTCCTGCATACTGCTTTTGTCCTCCATTTTATACTTTCGCAAATTTTTGTTATGATAAAAAACACTACTGGAAAATTATAATACAGTGCCTTTTAGAAAGTCAATGAATTTGGGCGAAGTGCGCCTTTTGCCCCATATAGAAAAATGAGCGAAATTTATTAGTTTTTTTGTCTAATATTTTCTATTTATAAGTATCATTAATATATGTGCTGGAAAATACTTATCTATAGCAAAAGATTCTGTACCTTACACTTGAGATACAGAATCTTTTTATTTACGCGAGCAGCGAGATAAATTGCATGTAGATTTGACGAGCACCGCGATAACTCGAGAAACTCGTAAAGCGTGTTTCTCGTAGTTTGCATTTCGCCCTTACGGTCTTATTTTTTGATTAACAAAGATTTCCCTGTCATTTCTTTTGGCTGTTCCATTCCCATCAGCTCGATTAATGTAGGAGCGATATCTGCAAGACATCCACCCTCTCTTAAACCGTATGCAGGGTCTGCATTTACCAGAATGAATGGTACCGGATTGGTAGTATGTGCTGTAAATGGTTCGCCTGTTTCATAATCGATTAACTGCTCTGCATTTCCGTGGTCTGCGCAGATGAACATCTGTCCGTCAACCTCTTTTAATGCTGCAACAGCTTTGCCTACGCACTCATCAACTGCTTCTACTGCCTTGATTGCTGCAGCCTGAACTCCGGTATGTCCAACCATATCCGGGTTAGCAAAGTTGATTATGATTACATCATATTTTTCAGATTTGATGGCATCTACTAATTTATCACATACTTCGTATGCACTCATTTCCGGTTTCAAATCATAGGTTGCTACCTTTGGAGATTTTACCAGAATTCTTTCTTCGCCTTTGTTTGGCTCCTCTACACCGCCGTTGAAGAAGAAGGTTACATGAGCATATTTCTCAGTCTCAGCGATTCTTGCCTGAGTCTTGCCATTGTCTGCAAGGAACTGTCCAAATGTATTGGTAAGTTCTACCTTGTGGAATGCAACGGTTTTGTTTGGAATGGTTCCATCGTATTCTGTGAAACATACATAAGTTACGTTCTTTCTTGCGCCTCTGTCAAATCCGTCGAACTCATCTGCACAGAATGCTCTGGTAATCTCTCTTGCACGGTCAGGGCGGAAGTTAAAGAAGATAATGGTATCGTTATCCTGTACGGTTGCAGTTGGAGCACCATTTTTCATAATTACAGTCGGAACTACGAACTCGTCTGTTACATCTTTTGCATAAGATGCATCAATTGCTGCAACAGCGCTGTCTGCTGTCTCGCCAACACCTTCTGTAATTGCTTTATATGCTTTTTCTACACGATCCCAACGGTTGTCACGGTCCATTGCATAGTAACGTCCGTTGATGGTTGCGATTTCACCAACACCGATTTCTTTCATTTTTGCTTCCAGCTCTTCGATAAATCCTTTTCCGGAAGTAGGTGCGGTATCACGGCCGTCTAAGAAGCAGTGTACATATACTTTGTCTAAGCCTTCTTTTTTTGCCATTTCCAGAAGTCCGAATAAATGTGTAATGTGGCTGTGAACTCCACCATCGGATAATAATCCATATAAATGAAGTGCAGAACCGTTGTCTTTTACATTTTTCATGCCGGCAAGCAATGCTTCGTTTTTAAAGAAATCTCCATCTTCGATTTCTTTGGTAATTCTGGTTAATTCCTGGTATACAATTCTTCCTGCACCCATGTTCATATGTCCTACTTCGGAGTTACCCATCTGTCCGTCCGGAAGTCCTACGGCAAGTCCGCTGGCATTTCCTTTTACCCATGGATAATCTTTCATCAGTGCATCAATGTTTGGCTTGTTTGCCTGGGCTACTGCATTACCCTCAGTTTTGTCATTCAGACCAAAACCATCTAAAATCATCAATACGGTTGGTTTTTTACTCATGTTTTTTCCTCTTTTCTTTAAAATCTTCTATTGAAACGGATTACTCCGTTGCTGTCACATAACCATCATCATCTATGGTAATTCCCACGGAAAGGGATTCCATAAAATCAAAAATACGTCTTTTCTCACTTTCATCTGTCACCAGTGAGGTCTTGTAATTCTTCTGTATACACGGCAGAAACCGGAAATCAATAGTTCCGTCATCCCGGATGATTACCTGGGATAAGCCGGTATCTAATGTTGACGCCGAAAACCAGAAATTGCCAAGACTGTAGATAATCGGCACGCCATCCATATATTCCATGCCCTGCAGGCAATGGGTATGTCCGCCGATAATGACATCCACACCGGCTTCCACAAACTGTTTTGCAAGAGCCACCTGGTCGGAACCAAAATAGTTATTTCCTTCTGTTCCCCAGTGTACAAAAGCAATCACATAATCGCTGTTGTCTCTTGCTTCTTCTATTACTTTCAGAAACTTGTCCGGATTTAAGGTCTTTAACACGCCCGGTGTCGTCTCAGTTGCTTCCTTCGTATAATTTAAAGAGCGTTCAATCTGTGTAGCTGATACAATTGCTATTTTCTTTCCATTTGCCACAAAATATACCGGACGCATGGCATCCTTTAAATCTTTTCCTGCTCCTACATACGGAATTCCTGCTTCTTCCAGTGTATCTATGGTATCAATCAATGCAACTTCACCATAGTCATAGACATGATTATTGGCAAGACTGACAATATCTGTTCCAAATGTTTCTAACAAGTCAACACGCTTTGGATCCGCCCGGAAAGTATAATCCTTGCCAGCTAAAGGTTCCCCTCTTGTACTGTAGGTGAACTCATTGTTTATCATCATAATGTCTGCATGATTCATTTCCTGCAATAAATCTTTGGAAAAGCAGTCATTGATTCCATTTGGCTGTCCATCCATGTGTTCCGTTGTGCCCCAGCCTTCTGCAAAATTAATATCGCCGGTAAAATCCAGCACAATCTCATCCTCAGAACTGCATGTTTTCCAGTAAACCTGCTGCAAATCCTCTTCATTCATGCCGGTATCCTGACAATAAAGAAGCCACAGCACATGTATGGAATTTCCGGTCTCTTCGTACCAGACATTTACATTCTGGTCTTCCTGAGACTCCTGTGCAATATTTAATACTGCTTCTTTTCCATAATTGGCATAAACCCAGTTTAAGAAACTTTCGTCAATCCGATAATCCCCGATAAATTCTTTGCTGCAGGAATCCAGCAGTGCTTCGTATGCATCATCCAAATCTTCTATCACCAGCTTCTTCGTCTCTGTAGAGACTTCTTCTGTTTCCGTCACTGCATATTCTATTTTCTCGCTGCTTTCCGGTTCTGCATTTACCTGTGCTTTCCTGTCACATCCACTGCAAACCATTCCAAACAACAATATTCCTATCCCTGCCATCTGCAAAGCTTTTCTTCTCAAATCGGTATCCTCGCTCAACTCCTCTTTCATCTCTTGTGTCCTGCTTTATTGCCGATAACATTATACACTATCTTTCTTTTTCTAACAATCCTTATTTTAGGCAAATAGCGTATTCTGGTACTCTGTTCCAAAGCAAAACTATCTGCGCAATCTATCTGCGCAAATCATTACGCATCAAGACCACATAAGGGCAGAAAGTGGTACTTGGACTTTCCACTATACGCCTTTTTCTTCCCGCAACCGGTGCATATTCGCATCCATGCTCAAATGCACCTCGCAGACACATCCCTGTGCCTGCGTTGCTAAATTTATACAGGAAATTCCAAGTACCCCTAACAGCCCTTACAAGGCTTGCCGGCGAATGACCTGCACAGATAGTTTGCCGTATATCAGAATCACACTTCTTTTATATCAAACCTCATCATTTAACATTTCTTCTAAGGTATGCCAGCCTAATACGGCGCATTTTACCCGGGCAGGCATATGGGAAATATCCTTTAATGCCGAAGCTTCTTCCAGCTCGTCAATCTCTTCATCCGAAGCTTCTCCTTTTATCATTTTTAAGAATAATTCTCCTAAATGCAGTGCTTCCTCTTTCTTCTTTCCGACAATCATACCCAGCATAATATCGGCAGATGCCTGGGAAATAGCACAGCCATCTCCTACAAATGCACCGTCTACGATTTCATCACCATCTAATTTTAATTTTAAAAAAATGTCATCCCCGCAGTTTGGATTCACGCCTTCCAACACCAGATCGGCATCCGGAAGGTCATGCTTGAACTCCGGGTGAATATTGTGTTCGGTAAGGATTTCATTATAAAAACTTCTACTCTCCATATCCCATTCTCCTTCTGACTCCTGCTACGCTTTTCACCAGCGCATCGACTTCTTCTTCTGTATTGTAGAACATCAGGCTTGCTCTTGTAGCAGAGCGGACGCCCAGATACTCTAACAATGGCTGTGCACAATGATGACCTGCCCGGACAGCCACACCGTCAAATTCCAATACCGCACTGACATCATGCGGATGCACGTCTTCAATGGTAAATGTCAGGATTCCGGTATGTTCTTCTGCCAGTTCCGAACCCAGCACATGAACCTTCGGAATTGCTTTCAGTCCTTCTAAGGCTCTTTTCGTAAGTGTAAGTTCACGCTCCTGCATGGTTTCAAAACCGATTTTGTTAATATAATCAATGGCGGCAGCCAGTCCCACTGCGCCTGCTGCATTGACGGTTCCTGCTTCAAACTTATGCGGAAGCTCTGCATATTTTGCACCGTCTCTTGTTACAGAATCTATCATTTCTCCGCCGGTAAGGAATGGTGGCATTGCCTTTAAAAGTTTTTTCTTTCCATATAAGACACCAATTCCCATCGGTCCCATTAACTTGTGACCGGAAAATGCCAGAAAATCCACATCCAGCTTCTGCACATCAATCGGCATATGTGGGGAGCTCTGGGCTGCATCCAACACGACTACTGCATTGCTCTTTCTTGCTCTTCGCACAATTTCCTCTACCGGAGTCGGACGTCCCAGCACATTGGATACTTGTGTGATTGCCACCAGTCTTGTTTTATCGGAGAAAGCTTCGTCTAACTTTGCTTCGCTTAAACTACCGTCCTTTTCACATTCCAGATAAATAAGCTTTGCGCCGGTCTGTCTTGCCACCATCTGCCACGGCAGCATATTGCTGTGATGTTCCATAATGGAAACCACAATTTCGTCCTCCGGGCAAAGGTTATTTAAGCCATAGCTGTACGCTACTAAATTCAGGCTCTCTGTGGTATTTCTGGTAAATATAATTTCTGTCTCAGATGCAGCATGGATAAAATGCTGAACTGTTTTTCTCGCTGCCTCATAAGCATCGGTTGCTTCCAGACTCAAAGGATAGAATCCACGCAACGGATTGGCATTATGTTTTTCATAAAATTCCTTTTCCGCTTCAATGACGCATGCCGGCTTCTGTGCGGTTGCCGCATTGTCAAGATAGATGACATCCCGGTCTTTAAAAAGAGGAAAATCCTTCTTAAAATCGTACATTCTAAATCACCTCTTTCAACGCTTCCTTCGCAATTTTTTCTGCTGCTTCATCCTTCATCAAATCACAGATATGCTCCAATTTTGCACCTGTCACAATACGTTCTGCAGCTTCCTTATCAATACCTCTTGCTCCAAAATAGAACATGGTATCTTCATCTAATTCTCCAATGGTTGCTCCGTGATTTCCTTTTACGTCTTCCTGTGCACATAAAATCAGCGGAATGGTCTTATTTTCCACATCATCACCCAGCAGAAGTACACTTTCCTCTTCCTGTCCTTCTGCGCCGGAGGAACCACATTTGAAATCAATGGTTCCGCGGAAAACCTTATGTGCCTGTCCGCGAAGAGCTCCGTCAGAGTTGATATAACTCATGGTTTTCTCGCCAAAATGATTGGCTACCATATTATAGTCTAAAATCTGCTGTGCCTGACCAAGATATCCGGTCTCTGTGGCAAAATTACTTTCTTTTCCATTCAAATCCATGCGGCATCCGGAATAGAGATTCCCTTTTCCAAGGAACAACTGGATATATTCTACCTTTGCTCCTTCGCCAATTAAATTGCCGCCTATATCACTTAATAACGTCTCATGCTCCTGCGGCATCTGAACCTGAACTAATCTTACAGATGCACCGCTCTCGACTTTCATCCTGACACGGACTGCCAGAGATGCTTCTGCGGTACTGTCTTCCTCTTTTGTGGCATCCGGAGCCACACGGCTGTCCATCACAACAGTAAGTGTACTGTTTTCTTTTGCAACTATCTCTACACAGCCTGCCGTATGTGCATCTTTTTTACCGGAAATGTGCAGTCTTACGGTTTTATCCTGTCCTGCATTATCTGCAAGAATCTGATATTTTGCAGTATTTTCTGTTGCAAAGATTGCATCTGCTTCTCTTCCGGCACCGGTTTCAATGTCCGAAAGCTGCTCTGTTTCAGCAGATACTGCATCTCCCTCTGCTGCAATCTCACAAGGTTCTATCTTATTGCTCCATTTTATCGGAGTTTCATTTACCTTCAGCCAGTTCCAGGTAGGAGAAGGCAATTCATTGATTTTCATACTTACATTTTGTTCCATGCTCTTTCCACATCCCTTCTGCTATCCTATGCTGCCCTTCATCTCAAGGCGAATCAAATTGTTCATTTCCAGTGCGTACTCTAAAGGCAGTTCCTTGGAAACATTATCCGCAAATCCGCTGACGATGCAGGCTCTTGCGTCCTCTTCGCTCATGCCTCTTGACATCAGATAAAAAATTGCTTCATCACTGATGCTTCCAATCTGGGCTTCATGTCCCACATTAGCATCCTTGGTACGGATGTCCATTGCCGGAATGGTATCGGAACGGGACTCAGAATCTAACATCAGAGACTGACAGGATACTGCTGACTTCGTGCCTTTCGCTTCCTTCGTTACCACAACGGAACTACGGAAAGTACTGATACCGCCATCCTTGGAAATGGAACGGGTATTCATATAGGAGCTGGTGTCCGGTGCGCAGTGTACCACTTTGGCTCCGGTATCAAGGTTCTGTCCTTTTCCTGCAAAAGTTACACCGGTAAATTCCATGCGGGCGCCCTTTCCTTTTAAGACGCTCATCGGATACAGATAAGATACATGGGAACCGAAGGAACCGGATACCCATTCAATGGTTCCGCCCTCTTCTACCAGTGCCCGCTTGGTATTTAAGTTATACATATTCTTTGACCAGTTCTCGATGGTGGAATAACGAAGTTTTGCATTCTTGCCAACATACAATTCCACGCATCCTGCATGCAGATTGGCTACATTATATTTTGGTGCAGAACATCCTTCGATAAAATGAAGAGATGCTCCCTCATCTACGATAATCAGTGTGTGTTCAAACTGCCCTGCACCTTTGGCATTCAGTCTGAAATAGGACTGCAGCGGAATCTCTACGTCCACACCCTTTGGCACATAAACGAAAGAACCTCCGGACCAGACTGCACCGTGCAGTGCTGCAAATTTGTGGTCATTTGGTTTTACCAGCTTCATAAAGTGCTTCTGTATCATATCTGCATATTCACCATGCATTGCACTTTCCAAATCCGTATAAATAACGCCCTGTGCGGCAACTTCTTCTCTTACATTATGATAAACCAGTTCGGAATCATACTGTGCGCCAACACCTGCCAGTGACTTTCTCTCTGCCTGTGGAATTCCAAGACGTTCAAAGGTATCTTTAATGTCCTTTGGCACCTCAGACCATTTTCCCTTCATCTTTGTGTTCGGGCGGACATAGGTTACGATATGGTCCATGTCCAGTCCTTCAATCGATGGTCCCCAATCTGGCACTTCCATTTCATTGTAAATCTGTAAAGACTGTAAACGGAAATTCTGCATCCAGACAGGGTCATTTTTCTCTTTTGATATCTGCTCTACGATTTCAGGAGTAAGACCTTCTTTCAGCTTATAAGCATCCTTCTCATCATCCCGGATATCATATATGCTTCTGTCGATATCTTCTACATAGCTTTTCTCTTCCATTCCTTACACTCCTTACTCGTATTTTGCAAAACCATTCTTGTTTACTTCATCAATCAGGGATGCATCTGCGGTCTTAACAATGTGTCCTTCCACCATGATGTGTGTGAAATCTACGTGTAATGCCTCTAAAATCTTGGTGCTGTGTGTAATAATCAAAAGGCTTCCCTTACTGCTCTTCTGGTATTCTTCGATTCCCTTTGATACGGTTCTTACCGCATCTACATCCAGTCCGGAATCGGTTTCATCCAAAATCGCAAGTTCCGGCTTTAACATCAGCATCTGTAAAATTTCAGCTTTCTTTTTTTCGCCGCCGGAAAATCCTACATTCAAATCACGTTCTGCATAAGACGGATCCATCTGTAAAAGTTCCATTTTCTCTGCCAGTTCTTTCTTAAAATCATAGAAACGGACTCTCTTTCCGGTCTTCTGTTCCAATGCACTACGGATAAAGGAACTTAAGGTAACGCCCGGTACTTCCAGTGGGTTCTGGAAAGATAAGAACATGCCGCTCTTTGCGCGTTCATTCACCGGCTCTCCGGTAATATTTTTTCCCTGGAAAAAGATTTCTCCGCTTTCTACCTGATAACGTGGGTTTCCAACCAGTGTATAACCCAGTGTAGATTTACCGGTTCCGTTTGGTCCCATCAGTACATGTGTCTCATGTTTTCCTATTTCAAGATTTACGTCATGTAAAATATGTTTTTCTTCTACACTGACGTTCAGATTTTTAACCTCTAAAAGTAATTCTTTGCTCATTTTTCTTCCTCCTGCATCTATTGTTTCTTCTTCGCTGCTTTCTTCTCCGCTTCCTGCTTCGACTGCAGAACATCCGCCAGCGTCATTTCATCAAAATATTTATCTATCAAATCTGCCAGTCCCTTCCAGATTGGAAGTGTACAGCAGGAATCTGATTTTTCACATGGCTCCTGGTCTTCTCTTAAGCAGGATACCGGTGCAAGCGTTCCTTCTGTCAGCCGCAGGATATCACCAACCCTGTATTCTTCCGGTTTCCGGTTCAGACGATAACCGCCCTTCTTGCCGCTGACTCCTTCTATCATATGTCCCTTGGAAAGAATGGTCGAAATACTCTCTAAATATTTCTGGGAAATATTCAGTTTCTCGGCAATTCCTTTTAACGGAATATATTCTTCCGCATCATGCTCCGCCAGCTCGACCATGACCTTTAATGCATACCTTCCTTTGGTTGAAATCATGCTCTGCATTCCTCCTTTTCTGGTTCATTCGCATCATATACCCATTCGCCTACTATGTCAATGGGTGAATCAGTTTTCGTTTGTTCTTTTCGGGGAACAAAAAACGCCACACAATGCATTTCACCGGTAAATTTTACCAATGCCATAATGCATTTCGTGACGTTTCTTATGAAAATATTCTATTTTCCGAAAAGCTTATTTATTGTAGTTTACAATCTTTCCGAAGTCAGCCTTTAAGGAAGCTCCTCCTACCAGACCACCATCGATATCAGCTTTTGCGAACAGCTCTGCTGCATTTCCTGCATTTACAGATCCGCCGTACTGGATACGGATAGACTCAGCTGTTGCTTCATCATATACTTCACGGATGCAGGCACGGATTGCGCCACAAACTTCTTCTGCCTGATCAGAAGTAGCTGTTTCACCGGTTCCGATTGCCCAGATTGGCTCGTAAGCAATAACTGCTGTTGCAGCCTGCTCTGCTGTTACGTTCTGGAATGCAATCTTAATCTGCATACGGATCCAGTCAAGGTAGATACCCTGTTTTCTCTGTGTCAAAGTCTCTCCACAGCAGATAATTGGTGTAATACCATGTTCGAAAGCTTTTAATACTTTCTTATTTACAGTCTCATCTGTCTCTGCGAAGTATTCTCTTCTCTCAGAATGTCCTAATACAACGTATTTTACGCCAGCGTCTGTAAGCATTGCCGGAGAGATTTCTCCTGTGTATGCTCCGCTCTCTTCAAAATACATGTTCTCTGCACCGATGCAGATGTTAGAACCTTTTGCTGCTTCCATTGCTGGAATAATATCAATTGCTGGTACGCAGAATACTACATCTACGTCTTCGTTTGCTACTAATGGTTTTAATTCATTTACCAGTGCAACTGCCTCGCTAGGAGTTTTGTTCATTTTCCAGTTGCCGGCAATAATTTTTTTTCTTGCCATTTTAAAATGTCCTTCTTTCTTAAATATATAAGCTTTTGCCTGCATACAGGCATGTGCTTTGATTACTTATTTATCGTTTGCTGCTGCAACGCCTGGAAGCTCTTTACCCTCTAAGAACTCTAAGGATGCTCCACCACCTGTTGAGATGTGGCTCATCTTGTCACCGAATCCAAGCTGGTTAACTGCTGCTGCAGAATCTCCACCACCGATGATGGTTGTTGCATCTGTATCAGCTAAAGCTTTTGCTACAGCGATAGTACCTGCTGCAAGAGTTGGGTTCTCGAATACACCCATAGGTCCGTTCCAAACAACAGTTTTAGCAGTCTTAACAGCATCTGCGAAAAGTGTCTGTGTCTTAGGTCCGATATCACAGCCTTCTCTGTCTGCCGGCATCTTGTCTGCATCATAAGTTTCTACTTCAACTGGAGCATCGATAGGATTTGGGAAATCTTTGATTGTTACAGCATCTACCGGAAGAAGAAGTTTCTTTCCAAGTTTCTCTGCCTTTGCCATCATTTCTTTACAATAATCGATCTTAGTATCATCTACTAAAGAGATTCCGATTTCATATCCTTTTGCTTTTAAGAATGTGTAAGCCATACCACCACCGATGATTAAGGTATCACATTTCTCAAGTAAGTTGTTGATTACATTTAATTTATCAGCAACTTTTGCACCACCAAGAATTGCAACGAATGGTCTTACCGGATTCTCTACTGCATTTCCAAGGAAGTCGATTTCTTTCTGCATTAAGTATCCAACTACTGCAGTGTCAACTAACTGTGCAACACCTACGTTAGAACAATGTGCTCTGTGAGCTGTTCCGAATGCATCATTTACAAATACATCACAGATAGAAGCAAGGTCTTTAGAGAAAGCTTCTCCGTTCTTTGTCTCTTCTGGTCTGAAACGTGTATTCTCAAGTAAGATAACATCGCCATCGTTCATAGCTGCTACTGCTGCTCTTACGTTCTCACCAACAACTTCAGGGTCAACAACGAATTTAACTTCCTGTCCTAATAACTCTGTAAGTCTTGCTGCTACTGGTGCAAGAGTTTTGGTCTGTTTGTCTTCTTCTGTTTTTACTTTTCCTAAATGGGAGCAAAGGATAACCTTTCCACCATCAGCGATTAATTTCTTGATTGTAGGAAGCGCTGCAACCAGACGGTTCTCGTCTGTAATCTTTCCTTCTTTTAATGGTACGTTGAAATCACATCTGCAAAGAACGCGAAGTCCTTTTACATTAATATCATCTATAGATTTTTTATTTAATGACATATTAAGTAGTCTCCTTTAAATTTTATTTCTAATAGCAAGAAAGAGCCCGGTCCTAAAAGACCGGACCCTTTTCCTGAGTCTTATCTGCACTCTGGCAGCCTGTTGCTTAAAAAAGTAGTCTACCGTGCAGTGATTGTTCGTTAAACTACGGGAAACACGCTTTGCGGGTTTCTCTCGTAAATTATGCTAACTCGCTGAAGTATTTGATTGTACGAACCATCTGAGATGTGTAGCTGTTCTCGTTATCATACCAAGAAACAACCTGTACTTCGTACAGATCATCAGATACCTGGTTAACCATGGTCTGTGTTGCATCGAACAGAGAACCGAATCTCATTCCAACGATATCAGAAGATACGATTTCGTCTTCATTGTATCCGAAGGACTCGTTAGCTGCTGCTTTCATAGCTGCATTGATATCTTCTTTTGTAACGCCAGCTTTCTTAACAACTGCTGTTAAGATTGTTGTAGATCCTGTAGGGGTTGGAACACGCTGAGCAGATCCGATTAATTTTCCGTTCAGTTCTGGGATAACAAGTCCGATAGCTTTTGCTGCACCAGTGCTGTTTGGAACGATGTTAACTGCTGCTGCACGAGATCTTCTTAAATCACCTTTTCTCTGTGGTCCATCAAGAGTCATCTGATCACCTGTGTAAGCATGGATTGTTACCATGATACCAGACTGGATTGGAGCATATTTATTTAATGCATCAGCCATAGGTGCTAAGCAGTTTGTTGTACAAGAAGCTGCTGAAATGATTGTATCAGATGCTTTTAATGTCTCATGGTTTGTGTTGTATACGATTGTAGGAAGGTCATTACCTGCTGGAGCAGAAATAACAACTTTACGAGCACCTGCATTGATGTGTGCCTGTGCTTTTTCTTTGCTTGTATAGAAACCTGAGCACTCTAATACAACGTCAACTTTTAATTCACCCCATGGGCAGTTGTTTGCATCTGGGAATGCATAGATTTTGATTTCTTTTCCACATACGATGATAGAATCATCTGTGCTGGATACTTCATCAGCATGCTCATATTTACCCTGAGAAGAATCATATTTTAACAAGTGTGCTAACATTTTAGGGCTTGTTAAATCGTTGATTGCTACTACTTCGTATCCTTCAGCACCAAACATCTGTCTGAATGCCAGACGACCAATACGGCCGAATCCATTAATTGCTACTCTTACTGCCATTATTAATTCCTCCTAGAAATTTAATATAAAATATCTTTATTTGGGATTGTACCCAATCTGGTATTATTCTAACCAATTTTTGTCGAAAGTTCAAGTAGTTCCCATCACTTTGTTAATTTTTTCACTATTTTTATTTCTTCTTTCTCATTTTCAAACAAATGTTACAATAGCTTTTCCATTTTTCATACTGTCTTTTGACAGATTGTCAAATTTCTATTATAGTATTCTGTGTATTATATACAAAGATTTTACTATACTTGTGAAAATGTAACATTTTTCTTAGTAGAAATGTGTAAACACCGGGTAAGGTTTGTGCAATATGTAGGCGAAAGGAATGGGAAAGCTTCTTCCCGAAAACACTGGAACAGTTATGATGTGAGAATCCGCAGCACTTCACGGGCAGTATTTTTCTTGAAATTAGGCTGTCTTTCCGGCTGCTTTGACCGGATACTGCTTTTGTCTGCCAGCAGCGGATACCACACTTTGTCTGAAGGGACTCTAAGAATTCCTGCAAAGATATTTGATTTGCGGCAACCGGCACAAATTCATATCCATATTCAGATTGTGCCTCGCTGGTACATCCATGTACCAGCGTTGCCGGGTTGCAAAAGGAATTCTACGAGTCCCTAACAGACGCCGTTCACGGTATCCGCACGCCAGCAGACAAAATGCAGTATACTGTCAAACATTGGAAAGACTGCTTATTATAAAAGAAAGAAAAATACTGCAGGTTGAAGTGCCGGCTTCTTACATACAAACGTTCCGGTGCTTTTGGGAAGAAGCTTTCTCATCCAGTTCCCCACCTGCACAACCTTACCCGCCATACACCCCACAGAAAGGAGTACACTATGCTTTGGGACACACATATGCACACTGCTTTTTCTACCGACAGTGAGGCCTCACCGGAATCCATGATTAAAGCCTCTATCGAACTGGGACTTGGCGGAATCTGCATTACCGACCATATGGATTATGATTATCCAAAAGAACATCCGGAGGATGAACCGGAATTTATCTTAAACACTCCGGTCTACTTCCCAACTATCCAGAAGCTGGGACAGCAATACAAAGATAAAATAAAAGTGCTGACCGGCATTGAGCTTGGATTGCAGCCTCATCTTGCAGCGAAACATCAGGAACTGATAAGCCGATATGACTTTGATTTTGTCATCGGCTCTTCCCATGTAATCCACGGCAAAGACCCTTACTACTCCCGCTTTTTTGAAGGAAAAACCGAGCAGCAGGCTTACCAGGAATATTTTGAATCTATCCTGGAAAATCTTGCGGTATTTGATAATTTTGATGTATATGGACATATCGATTATGTGGTACGCTACGGTCCAAACCGGAACCTTAAATATTCTTATCAGAAATATGCCGATGTCATTGATGCGATTTTAGAAAAGCTCATTGATATGGGAAAAGGAATTGAAATCAATACCGGTGGTTTCAAATATGGTCTGGGACATCCGAATCCAACAGAAGATATTATAAAACGTTATCACGAACTAGGCGGTGAAATCATTACCATCGGTGCCGACGCCCACAAACCGGAGCATGTTGCATTTGATTTTGCAAAAGTACCGGATATTTTAAAGGCCGCAGGCTTTCAGTATTTTACTGTATTCGAAAAGAGAAAACCGGCTTTTCTTCCGTTGTAAACTATGGGAATCACGCTTTACGAATTTCTCACCTTATTGCAGTGTTCACCAAATCTGTATGCAGGCACGCGATTTTTCCTGTGTATGCAAAAGTAACGGCGCGGTTCGTCAACTTAGGAGACAAACCACGCCGCCTTTTTCTATCATAAGAAAATTGTTTTTACTTCAAATCCTACCCCAACAGATGCAGCCGTTCGAATGCATGATACAGTCCGTCTTCATCAATCTTATCTGTAACCATATCCGCATACTGTTTTACTGCCGGAATCGCATTTCCCATTGCCACTCCTGTTCCTGCAAATTGCAGCATTTCCACATCATTTGGTCCATCACCAAAAGCAATGGTATCTTCCCTGCCTATCTTTAACTCATCCATAAGCTGCTGCATTCCGGTTGCCTTGTTGACTCCCATCTTCGTCATTTCACCGGACATCTGACGATCCTTGCCAAAGCTTGCTCCGGTTATCTTGATATAATTTCCGACTTCCTTCTGCATCACATCCACCGGAATATCGGCATCAAAATACATTCCACTTTCAAGAGCCGGCATCTGTTCCGGATGTTCAACAAGCGTCAGTCCGTTTAGAGCACCGTCAATATCAAGTCCAAGCCGCATACAGCGTTCTCTCATTTTCTTTGCATTCTCTTCATCCACATAACGTCCGTTGATTCCCTGCAGCATAAAGCATGCACCGTGCTCCTTCAGCACCTCTACCATATCCTGCACCTTATCATTTGCCAGAACGCTATGGTAAATCACCTTATCATTTGCAGACACATAAGCACCTGCCGAAGCCACAATGGCATCAAATCCAAACTCTAAAAGCCATGGATACACATTCGTTACAGTTCTTCCGGTACATAACGAAATCAGATGTCCCCGCTTTCTGGCAATGCTTAATGCTTCCCTGGCAGATTCCGGCATGTGCATGGTGAAATCCACCAGGGTTCCGTCTACATCCAAAAAAATCAGTTTACGGCTCATTATTCTGCGTCCCGAATCGCTTTTCGAACCGGAAGAACACAGCCAGGAGAAACAGATAATTCATCTACCCCCATCTCTAAGAAACGCTGGGTCAGAGTTGTATCTGCCCCAAGTTCTCCACATATTCCTGCCCAGATGCCTGCCTTGTGTGCATTTTCCACGGTCATCTGAATCAGCCGGAGCACCGCTTCATGATGCGGATTATAGAAGCTGTCAAGCTTTGCATTCTGACGGTCAATTGCCAGTGTATACTGGGTCAGGTCGTTGGTTCCGATACTGAAGAAATCAACCTCTTTTGCCAGTTCATCACTCATTACTGCTGCTGCAGGAGTTTCAATCATGATACCCTGCTCCACATTCCCAAAAGGAATCCCTTCCTTTGTAAGTTCTTCTTTCACTTCTTCTGAAATTGCTTTAATCTTACGCACTTCATCTACCGAAATAATCATCGGATACATAATTGCAATATTTCCATAATTGCTTGCGCGGAATAAAGCACGAAGCTGGGTCTTAAAAATTTCCGGCTGGGTCAGGCAGATCCGGATGGCACGATATCCCATTGCCGGATTGTCTTCTTTGTCGAGGTTAAAGTAGTCCACCTGCTTATCGGCTCCGATATCCAGGGTTCGGATAATAACCTTCTTTCCTGCCATGGTCTCTGCGACCTGCTTATAAGCTGTAAACTGTTCTTCTTCTGTTGGGAAAGTATCTTTTTCAAGATAAAGAAATTCACTACGGAAAAGTCCGATTCCACCGGCATCATTTTTAAGTACTGCCGCTAAGTCAGAGACATTTCCGATGTTGGCATAAAGATTGATTTTCTGACCACTCTTTGTCACATTTTCTTTTCCCTTTAAAGTCAGCAATAATTCCTTCTGCTTTGCATCCTCTTCTGCTTTTTTCTTATATTCTGCCAAAGCTGCTTCATCCGGTTCAATGATAAGAGTTCCGGTATAGCCATCCACAATTGCCTGTTTTCCGTTCCACTCTTCCTTGATTTCCACACCAATCAGTGCCGGGATGCCCATAGTTCTTGCTAAAATTGCAGTATGTGAATTCGTAGAGCCCAGCTGTGTTACAAATGCCAGCAGCTTACTTTTATCCATCTGTACGGTTTCACTCGGAGCTAAATCCTTTGCTACGATAATAACCGGCTCATCTCCAAGGTCGCTTCCCATATCATTTCCACATAATACATTGATGACACGCTCAGAAATATCCTTCATATCAATGGAACGGGCTTTGAAATACTCGTCATCCATATTTGCAAATACTTCTGCAAAGTTATCTCCGGTAACACCTACCGCATACTCTGCATTTACGCTCTGGCTCTCAATAAGATTGTGAACGGAATCATTATAATCTCCATCCTCTAACATCATGGCATGCACATCAAAAATCTGTGCATTTACTTCACCCACTTCTTTTAATGCTTTCTTGTAAAGCTTGTGGAGCTGTTCAATTGCAGTCTGCTTTGCTGCTTCATAGCGGGCAATCTCTGCTGCCGGGTCTTCTATTCTCTTTCTTACCACCTGATTTTCAGCTTTTACAAGGAGTTTTACCTTTCCAATTGCAATACCGCTGAATACCTTTTTTCCATTAAACTTTTCCATAGTCCATACCTTCTTTCTTTTATAAGTTTTCTCCATTCGAAGCAATTACTTCTTTATACCAGTCGAAGGATTTTTTCTTTCTTCTTGCAAGAGTTCCGGTTCCATCATCATATTTTTCTACATAGATGAAGCCATATCTCTTTGCCATTTCTCCGGTGGATGCACTTACTAAATCAATGCAGCCCCATGGTGTATATCCCATCAGGTCAACGCCATCTTTTACCGCTTCTTTCATCTCTTTGATATGATCCCGCAGATAGTCGATACGGTAATCATCCTGAATGCTTCCATCTTCTTCTAATTTGTCATAAGCGCCAAGGCCATTTTCTACTACCATAACCGGAATCTGATAACGGTCATAAATTTCATTTAAGGAATAATGTAAGCCCTGTGGGTCAATCTGCCAGCCCCAGTCACTTGCCTTAAGATATGGATTCTTAAGACCGGCAATCAGGTTTCCATCCGTCTGCTCGCCATTTGGATCTTTTGATACACAACTGCTCATATAATAGCTGAGGGTATAGAAATCCACACAGCCTTCCCGCAGAATTTCTTCATCGCCCGGTTCCATTTTAACATGAATATTATTTTCTTCAAAATACCGCTCCATATACGCCGGATATTCTCCTCTTACCTGCACATCGGAACAGAACCAGTTCATAATCCGCATTTCCTTCTGTGTTGCTAATACATCCTCCGGATTGCAGGTAAATGGATACTTGGTCATAAAGACATTCATATCACCGATAAGATATTCCGGATATTTTTCATGTGCTAATTTTACTGCTTTTGCGCTGGCAACAAACTGATGATGCAATGCCTGGAAACGAACCTTCGGGTCATCCGGAATCTCTGTAATTTTTCCCTCATAGCCTTTTACAGTTCCAAGGGAAAGCAGGTTGCCAAGCGGTGTGGTTCCGCCATTGATTTCATTGAAGGTCAGCCAGTATTTTACTTTGACCTGATATCTTTCGAAAATTGCCTTGCAGTAATTTAAAAAATAATCAATACATTCTCTGGCTTCCCAGCCATTGTATTTTTCAATCAGTGCATATGGCATTTCATAATGGGAAATGGTTACCAGCGGCTCAATGCCATATTTTAAACACTCATCAAATACTTTATCGTAGAATGCCAGTCCTGCTTCGTTTGGTTCATTCTCCATTCCGGTCGGAAAAATTCTTGTCCATGCAATGGATAAACGGAATACTTTAAATCCCATTTCTGCAAATAATGCAATATCCTCTTTGTAATGATGATAGAAATCAATTGCTTCGTGGCTCGGATAGAGATATTCCGGATGAATGGTTCTTGTTACCTTTTTCGGCTCGGTATGGGAACCATTCGTACACATATCAGAAACAGATGCTCCTTTTCCATCTACATCCCATGCTCCCTCAAACTGATTGGCCGCGGTTGCACCGCCCCAGAGAAAATCTTTACGAAATGTCTTCATTGCTTTTTCCTCCTGCTTCTTATTATTTTTATTTTTGAAAATTTATAATTTCTGTTTTTATATTTTTCTTTTCTCATTCTGCCCTGCAATAAGGCTTCTGATTTTGTTGGATAGAGCACGAGCCCTTTATCAGAGCCCGCACCCTTAGGTATAAAAAACTATGGAAAACTAATTTATAAAACGGTAATCAATGTGTCCAACGCTGCAACTTTCTTTGCATCTGTCGGAACTACATCTGCGTAATCTGCTGTGTTGCTGATGATAACCGGAGTCAGAACGGAATATCCTGCTTCTGTAATCTTTGCAATATCAAATTCCAATAAAAGGTCACCTTTCTTTACTTTGGCTCCCTGTGCTACCTTCGGTGTAAATCCTTCTCCATCTAATTTCACGGTATCCATGCCCACATGAATCAGGATTTCTGCTCCGCCATCGGATACTATTCCAATGGCATGACCGGTTGGGAAGAAGGTTACTACTTCGCCATCACATGGTGCATATAATTTGCCTTCGGACGGGAGAATAGCAACACCCTGACCTAATGCTCCGCTTGAAAATGCTTCATCTTCTACTTCTTCCAAGGCTTTTACTTCTCCGGTAAGAGGAGATGCAATTACCTGGTTTGCTGCGGTTTTTGTGCCTTTCTTTTCTATTTTTGCTTCATCATTCTGTGGAGCATCATCATGATAGGTAATGTAAGTTGCTACGAACGCAACTACCATAGCTACTGCCATACCGATTAATACCCAGATCAAACTGTAAACGCTCTTTGACTCACCATCGATGAATGCCGGAAGTCCGAAGAATCCAAGACCACCCATCATATAAGTTTTAACTCCGGCAAATCCTATGATTCCACCACCAATAGCGGATGCAATACAGGAAATTACGAATGGTTTTTTCTTTGGAAGTGTAATACCATAAATACATGGCTCTGTTACACCAAAGAGTCCTGAGATAAACGCCGGTAATGCAATATTTCTAAGTTGCTTATCTTTCGTCTTTAATACAATAGCCAGTACAACCATGGACTGCGCAAAAGATGCTGCGAAATATGGAGAAAGGATGAAGTCATATCCTAAAGTTCCATAATTAATCATTGCCAGTGGAACAAGTCCCCAATGTAATCCGAAGATTACCAGTACCTGCCAGAATGCTCCGACTAAGATACCTGCTACAAGACCTCCTACAACCGGAAGGTTATAGATTGCTCCGAAAATAATACCGATAATGTTGCAAAGGAAAGTAGATACCGGTCCGATTACCAGATAGGTAAGTGGAACCATTACTGCCAAAGTTACAACCGGAACGACAAATGTTTTAATAACGTCCGGAATTACTTTCTTTAATCTCTTTTCCAGCCAGGCAGCACAAGCCACTGCAATAACAATTGGTACTACTGAAGAAGTATAACCACTGGATGGCATAATAACAGGAATTCCAAAAAAGGTTGTATAATAATTCATTTCAAAGGAAGTTCCTGCAAACAGGGAACCTATCAGTTCTCCTGAAGTCAGATTAACCAGTGCCGGATAGGTAAGTGATATACCAAGTGCCATTCCGATAAATTCATTCATCTTAAATTTCTTTGCTGCAGTATATCCTAAGATAATCGGCAGGAAATAGAAGAATCCGTCTCCAATGGAATACCAGAGCTGATATGCTCCGCTTGTGGTAACATCAATTCCTGACTGACTTGCGATAAAAGACCACAGCGCCAAAAGACCTTTGATAATACCTGCTGCACAAAGCACACCAAGGAATGGCTGGAATACACCGGAAATCAAATCAATGAGTCTTGCACCAAGCCCCATCTTCTCTCCGCCGTCTTCTGCATCCTCGGAAACAGCTCCGTTTCCGGCCAGATGTGCATGTTCACAAACCACATCATAGACATCCGGTACATGATTTCCGATTACTATCTGATACTGTCCGCCAGATTTCATTACTGTCACAATTCCTTCCGTTGCTTTTAATACTTCTGTGTTAGCCTTGGACTCGTCTTTTAATTTAAAACGAAGTCTGGTAACACAGTGCGCAAGGCTTATGATATTCTCCCTGCCGCCTACGTTCTGGATAATAATTCTTGCCAGTCCATCATACTTACTTGCCATAACAATCCCTCCATTTTTATTTTTTATAGCATGTTCATCTTTATCTAAAACACTCTTGTGTTTTATTCATTTTGTTAAAAACAACGAATGTGCCTTGGCACATTCTCGCGCCTGCGGCGGTCGCTTGCGACATCTACCTTATACGCCGCAGTGTGCATCCTCGCGGAGCGTTTTTTAATTTACAGGAAAGCAATTTCCTGTAAATTAAAAAAGCCCAAACAAATAAAACTCTTCCTATGAGTCTTATTCGTCTGGGTTTTGCCGTCTTAACGTAACAATCCCTTGCCGAAAGGGTATTTACTTATTCATACTGTGAATCACACGATGAATGTGTACTGCCAGATAGGAAATCTCTACATCCGAGACTTCATAATCAAGCTTCTTCTTCATGTAACTCTTTATCTTCTGTGCACATTCGTAGGAATGTGGGAAACGATCCGCAATCAACTGGTCAAATTCTTCATCATTACGTTCACTGTCTTCCCGACTGATTACCCGCTGTACAAAGAATCTTAAATGCGTTACAAAACGCTCATAGGACAGGCTCTTTTCATCCAATTCCACCTGAAAGGTATATCTGACTATATTGAGTATATCCTTTATCATTGCCGGCATGTTCCTGGACTGATTCATCTGACCGCCCATCTGTGCATTTACCAGATGCATCGCAATAAATCCAGCTTCATCCTCCGGCAGCTCCACGTCTAGTTCCTGTTTTACAATATCTAAGGCTTTCAATCCCACCTGAAATTCTGCATTGTAGAATTTCTTCATCTCCCAGGAAAGCTCATTCGCAACAACGATGCCCTGCTGCTTTCTCTCTATGGCGTATCCCAGGTGGTCTGTTAATGTCACATAAATATTTTTACTTAAATGATAACCTAATGTTTCTCTGGCATATGCGATAACCAGCTCGGCTGTCCGGATATATTCATACGGCATGTCCTTTACCACCTGCATGAACTGGCTGGTACTTTCGTCCGGAAGGGAGAATACTTTTTCTATCTTTGTCTCATCTATTTCTTCTCCGGCTTTCTTTCCGAAGCCTATGCCCTTTCCCATAACGATGATTTCTTTACCTTTATCGTCCTCGGAACTGATTACATTATTGTTAATTACTTTGATAATCTGCATTACGTTTCACCTGTTTATGATATAAAAAAAGCTGCATTACACTCTAAATAATCCGACCTAACAATTATCTTAAAGTGCAATCCAGTCTTGCCTATCTCTAGTAACAATCCGGTTTGCGTCCCTGCTTATTACATTACAAATGTACTATATTTTATCAGAAACGTCAAGTCCGGAATGTAAACTTCGTATATAATATATAATTTTACCATTTCATTTTTGTGCACAATTCACTATTTTCCTATAATAATTCCACCGCCTGCGACAAATTCCCCATCATAAAATACCACCGCCTGACCCGGTGTCACAGCACGGACCGGTTCTTCAAAATGACAGCGGATCCTGCCCTCTCCGATATTTTCCACGGTACACATGGCTCCTGCATGTCCATAACGGATTTTACCTAAGAGACGTCTGCCATCAAAATCGGTAAGTCCCATATAATTGACATGGTCTGCAACCAGTGTATCCGTAAATACATCCTCTGGCGAACCTACCACTACTTCATTGGTTTCCGGTCTGATCTCTGTTACAAAAATCCGTTTGCCATATGGTATATTCAAGCCACGGCGCTGTCCTACGGTATAGTGGGTAATTCCTTTGTGCCGTCCGATAATTTCACCATCTTTTGTCACAAAGTTTCCCTCTCCCGGAACTGCATCTCCAACCTCACGGTCAATAAAACCTGCATAGTCATTATCCGGAATAAAGCAGATTTCCTGGCTGTCTCTCTTATGAGCCACCGGAAGTCCCACCTCTTCTGCGATTTTGCGGATTTCATCTTTATGATAAGCACCTACCGGCATCAATGTATGGGATAACTGCTCCTGTGTCAGGTTATATAATGCATAGGTCTGATCCTTGGCTGCTGTTACAGATTTTGCCACTGCGAAACGTCCGTTGTCACATTTTGCAATTCTTGCATAATGTCCGGTTGCAATATAATCTGCTCCGATGCTTAAGCTTCTGGCAAGAAGTGACTCCCATTTCACATAACGGTTACAGGCAATACATGGATTCGGCGTTCTTCCTGCCAAATATTCTGCCACAAAATAATCCATTACATACTGTTTAAATTCCTGTTTAAAGTTCATCACATAATATGGTATTTCCAACCGGTCAGCCACTCTTCTGGCATCATCCACGGCACTGAGGCCACAGCAGCCACCATTTTCCTGCTGCTGTGTTTCTTCCTCATCCTGCCAGATCTGCATGGTTACACCAATCACATCATAGCCCTGTTCCTTTAAAAGATATGCCGCAACGGAAGAATCCACTCCGCCGGACATTCCAACTACTACTTTTTCCTTCATATATTTAATCCTATCCTACAGGCAAATTTTTAGCTGCACTCACAGTTTACCCACACTGTCAGCATCCGTCAAGTGAATTTTACGGTTTCCTTCTGTCCCCTTAGGATTGTGACATTCTTTTTGATGCAGGCAGTCACATAATCAATCTGCTCTGCCGTAATTTTTTCATTTAAAGTAAGCCGCAATGCTCCCCTTGCAATTTCCGGCGGTACACCGATGGCTGTTAACACATGGGATGGCTCATGTTCTCCGGAAGAACACGCTGAACCTGCCGATGCACAGATTCCATCCATATCCAGCATAACCAAAAGATTCCCACCTTCTAACTCATCAAAACAAAAGTCCACATTATTCGGAAGGCGGTTGTTCCATTCCCCATTCAGCCTTACCTTCGGCACCTGCTTTAATACTGAATAAATCAAGTAATCCCGCATCCTTGTCTCGATTTCCATCCGCTCTTTTAAGCTTTCCATTGCCATGGCTGCCGCTTTTCCCATGCCTACAATTCCCGGCACATTCTCAGTTCCCGCCCGGACACCGCTCTCCTGGCCTCCTCCATGGATAAAAGGAGGTATCCTCTTTTTCTTTCGCACATATAAAAATCCGGTTCCCTTAGGTCCGTTGAATTTATGTGCGCTGGCACTCATCATATCAATATTCATTCTGTTGACCTCAATGGGAATATGTCCATATGCCTGTACGGCATCCGTATGAAAACAGATTCCATATCTCCTGGCAAGCATACCGATTCTTGCTATAGGTTCTATGGTGCCAATCTCATTATTTGCCATCATAACAGAAATCAATATGGTATCCGGCCGGATTGCCCGCCGCACCTGCTCCAAGGAAACCGTTCCCTTGTCATTTACCGGAAGGTAAGTAATCTCATAACCATTCTGTTCCAGATATCCGCAGGTTCTTAAAATGGCATGATGCTCTATTTTCGTGGTAATGATATGCCGGCCACGCATAACCATACTTTCTGCGGTACATTTCAATGCCCAGTTATCAGATTCACTTCCTCCGGCTGTGAAATATATTTCCTCCGGCTGCGCCCCGATGCTCTGCGCAATTATCTTCCGGCTTTCTTCTATGGCATCATGACTTTTTTGCCCCAGATCATACAGGGCAGATGGGTTTCCATAACGACGCTCATAAAAGGGCAGCATTGCTTCGATTACTTCCGGTGCTGTCGGTGTTGTTGCTGCATTATCAAGATAAATCATTTTCTTCATGCTTCTTTCCCTCTGAGAATAGTTCTTTCTGCCTCTGATTTATCATATACTTTTGACAAATCTGCTTTTTCATGGAGGCTCCAATTGAAACCGTTGAAATCCATTTCAAATCCACTGATTGCCGGTACTCTCCTGCTTACTGTGACCGGACTTTCCAACAGAGTAATCGGTTTCTTCTATAGAATATTCCTCTCCCGCATAATTGGTGCAGAAGGTCTTGGAATTTATCAGCTTATTTTTCCGGTTTTTGCCCTCTGTATTGCCTTCAGTTCCTCAGGCATCCAGACCGCTGTCTCCCGTTTTGTTGCTGCAGCTGACCATAAAAATACCGGCATGAGTTACCTCTATGCCGGTCTGGTTCTTTCTGTGGGAATTGCACTCTCACTTACTGTTATTCTGATTTCTTATTCTGATTTTATTGCCATTCATATTTTAGATGAAGCCCGTTGTGCTCCACTCCTAGTTATTCTTTCCTACTGCCTGATTCCTGCCAGTGTCCATGCCTGTATCAATGGTTATTATTATGGGAAGAAGAAAACTCTGGTGCCATCCGTAAGCCAGCTTATGGAGCAGGTTGTCCGGGTCTTAAGTGTCTATACACTTTATCTTATCTGCCTGGAAAAAAGTTATCCCATCACCCCATCCATTGCTGTCTGGGGTGTTGTCTGCGGTGAACTGGCTTCTTCACTCTTTTCCGTAAGCTGCCTTCATTTCAAAAAGTGCAGCAGGCATATAAAAAGAATTTTTAAGGAACTTTCCCTCTTTGCGCTGCCCCTTACCACCAATCATGTAGCATACCACTTATTTTCCAGTATCGAAGCCATTCTGATTCCCATCTGCTTAAAAAAATATGGCTACAGCAATCAGGATGCCTTGAGCGTCTTCGGCATTTTTACCGGAATGGCAATGCCAATGATTCTTTTTCCCAATGTCCTTGTAAATTCTGTCTCGGTGCTGCTGATGCCTGCTATTTCAGAAGCCTATGCAAGAAAGGATTTTCACTTAATCCGCCTTACTATAAAAAAAACAGTGTTTTATTGTCTGCTTCTTGGCTTTTCCTGTACCTTCGGTTTTCTTCTGACTGGGAAATGGATTGGACAATTCGTTTTCCAGAACACATTAGCCGGCAGTTTCATACTCATATTAAGCTGGATCTGCCCTTTCCTCTATCTGTCCACCACCCTTACTTCCGTTCTTCACGGTCTAGGGAAACCGGGGCGTGCGTTCTACATTAATATGAGCGGCTGCACTTTACGCATTTTCTTTATCTATGCACTGATTCCAACATATGGCATCCGCTGTTACCTCTATGGTATGCTTGCAGGCGAACTGCTGACTACTTTTTTATCCTTTCTTGCGCTCCTTCGGTTTGCCAGAAAGAAATCGCCAGAAAACAGCCTGCTTTAGTCTATTGATTTTAAGGATTCTGCCATGTTGATACGTTCTAATTTACCTGTCATCATACAGTTTACAATCCATGCAAAGCCCATCGTCAGCAAAACACTAAAGAGATAACTTACTGCATTAATCTGTACATTAAAGGATACCATATCAATCTGTATCTCACCCATTACAAAACGATGGAACCATTTTCCTAAAATCAGTCCCAGTCCGCAGCCGATAGCAGTTAAGACCATATTCTCCCGAAACACATAAGATGCCGTTTCCTTTGGATAGAAGCCTAATACTTTAATGGTAGCTATCTCCCTCACCCGTTCCGTAATATTGATATTATTAAGATTATATAATACGATAAATGCCAGTGCTCCGGCACAGATAATAATGATAATGACAATATAATTCATACAGGACATCATCTGTGAAATCCGGCTTAACATATCGGAATTAACGGTTACTGCCGTCACACCATCTGCTTTCATCAGTACCGCACTCACTTCATGAATATCTGACGCATCCGGCAGTCTCACATACACATTTTTAAATACCACATCCCCAATCTGTTTTTCATAGGATTCCGGTGCAATGTATACATAATTATAAATATGATTCTCACAGATTCCGGTAACTTTTAAGTGCATCTCATTGTTGTCACTGTCACGCAGCAGAATCGTATCGCCTTTTTTGACTGCATAGGTTTCTGCCACTTTCTTCGAAAGTACTGCCTCTCCTTCTTTTGGATAAACAATCGGCTCCTGTTTCTTTGTATGCAGCGAAATAAAGTCTCCTACTTCATCCGGATTTTCCACTGCCACCATATGAATCGACTTAGTTCCTTTATCTGTCACCAGGTCAATGGTCTTTTCCATGGCATACATGCCTGCTGCATTTTCCTTTTCCAATACAGAATCTAAAGATTTAAGGTCAGCCTCTCCCGGCATCTTTCCAGCTTTTAATGTAACTCCGATGTCGTAAAGCTGGATTTCTTCATACTGCTGGTCTGCCACTGCCACTACAGAATCTCTTACACCAAAGCCCATCACCAGCAATGCCGTACAGCCGCTGATTCCGATTACCATCATAAAGAAACGCTTCTTATAGCGGACAATATTTCTTACGGATACCTTCTGCAAGAATTTAAGTCTCTTCCAGATAAATGGTACATGCTCTAAGAATACACGTTTTCCGGCTTTTGGTGCTTTTGGCCGCATCAAATCTGCCGCCACTTCTTTTAACTCTTTATGGCAGGACAGCCAGGTCGTCCCAACGGAGCAAAGTACTGCAACGGTAAGTGAAACCAGTGCCAGTGGCAGGTCAGACACATAATAAATTCCACCCATTTTATAGACAATTCCATAGGCGGTTATGATGACTAACGGGAAGAAATGGATTCCCAGCACATAGCCGATTAACGTTCCGCTGATGGCTGCAGAGCCGGAATAGAAAAGATACTTTCCCATTATCTTTCCTTCACTAAAACCCAGTGCCTTTAGCACACCAATCTGTGTCCGCTGTTCTTCCACCATCCGGTTCATGGTAGTCATACAGATTAATGCTGCCACCAGAAAGAAGAATACCGGAAATACATTGGCAATTCCTTTTACTACACCGGAATCATTTTTCAGGCACACATAACCCACATTGGTATTCCGGTCCAGTACATAAGTCTCCGGTTTCTCGATTTCATCTATCTTACTCTGTGCATCTGCTATCTGGTCATCCGCATCCTGCATCTGCTCATCAAATTCACTCTGATTCTCCTGATACTGCAGTAAGCCGTCTGCCAGCTCTGTTTCTGCAGCCTCAAGCTGATCTTCTTTTTCTTCTATCTGTTCTTTTGCTGCCGCAAGCTGGTTCTCCCCATCCGTAAGCTCTGCCTCGGCAGCTGCCAGTGCATTTTTTCCATCTTCTATCTGCTGCTTTGCGGCTGCCAGCTGGCTTTCCGCAGAAGAAAGCTGACCTGCGGCTGCTTCTAATTCCGCATTCTTTGCATTTAATTCTGCTTCTGCACCGGCAACCTCCGTTAAACCGGCTTCAATCTGTGCCAGCATCTCTTCATAGCCCGGAGTATTTTCCGTCAACTGTGCTTTTGCAGCCTCAAGGCTGTTTCTCTGATCCGTCACCTGCTGCTTTGCTGCCAAATAAGCATTCAATCCCTGCTCATACTCTGCCTTTTTTGCTGCCAGTGCACTTTCCTGCCCGGAAATCTGCTGCGATGCGCTCTCTAATTCTGCCACCTTAGAAGACAATGCATCCTTCCCGGACTGCAGCTCCGATGCTTTAGCAGAAAGCTCGGTCTTTGCAGAAGCAATCTGATTTTTTCCATCGGAGATCTCTGTTTCTCCATCCGTAAGCTGCTGCTTTGCCGATTCTAATTCCGCTTCCGCTTCTGCCCGCTTTTCCTCTAACTCTTCCTTCTTCTCATCCAGTTCGTCCTGTGCGTCTTTTACAATCTCCTCATAGCGGATATCCGCCTGTTCCTTTGTATAGGTCTCCCAGTCCGCTTCCTTTGCTTCCATATAGGAATCATACTCATCGGAATAGATGTCATAATCTTCATCAAATTTAATATAGATTTCTGTGTCATAATCTACTGCAAATCCATCTTTTAATATATAGGCAAATCCGCTGATTCTGCCATTTCCAATGGATGTATTGCCACGTTCAAACTGGATATAGCACGGTGACTGTACCAGTCCGGTAATCGTATATTCTTTGTATGCAAATTTATCTAAATCATCTGTCGTATTATTTTCCGAAAGAACCAGCTTGCTTCCAATGGCATCTTCTGAAAAAAGTGCGGAATCTACCACACATTCATCAGCAGACTGCGGCATTTCTCCGGCAACCAGCTTCAGTTTATTGACCTTCTCTGTGATGGAATGCATCTTGATAACGCGCTCATTTTCTCCGGCATCCTTATAAAGAACCTCTGCCGATATGGCGCCCTCCGCCGCCCGGACATCTTCTTTTTCTGCCAGTGCTTCGACATTTTCTTCTGTAAAGCCAAGTGTGGATACCAGACGATAATCATAGAATTGCAAATCCTTTAAATAGACATCCGCAGAATGCACCATGACCGACTGGGTAATCTTAAGTCCGGAAAAAAGTGCAACCCCCAGTGCAATAATGGCAAGGATAGCAAAATATCTTCCAAAGCTTTTCTTTATCTCACGAAATGTATTTCTCTTCATCATGGATTTCATATTTCAAACCCTTTCTTTTCCACATGGACTACCATTCAATCTCATCGACATCCACGATATGTTCATTTTTCTCTATCTTTTGAATGGTTCCGCTCTTTACGGTAATGACACGGTCTGCCATTGCGGTCAGTGCCTGATTATGTGTAATTACAATGACGGTTTTGCCCTGTTTTCTGCAGGTATTCTGCAGCAGTTTTAAAACGGCTTTTCCGGTATTATAATCCAGTGCGCCTGTCGGTTCATCACAAAGCAGCACCTTCGGATTCTTTGCCAGTGCTCTCGCAATTGCCACTCTCTGCTGTTCTCCACCGGATAGCTGTGCCGGGAAATTGGCTTTCCGTTCACTTAAGCCCACCTCATCTAAAACTGTTGCTGCATCTAACGGTTCCTTGCAAATCTGTGCTGCAAGTTCAACATTTTCCAATGCTGTAAGATTCTGCACCAGATTATAAAACTGGAATACAAATCCCACATCATATCTCCGGTAACTGGTAAGCTGCCGCTTATTATATGCAGAGACTTCTTCTCCATCCAGATATACTTTTCCGGTGGTCAGATAATCCATTCCTCCCAATATATTTAATATTGTTGTCTTTCCCGCTCCGGACGCTCCTACGATAACGCAAAATTCTCCCTTTTCTATCTCAAAATTCACATCATGTAATGCTTCTATCGTAACTTCTCCGGTTTTATATACTTTACTTACATTCTGAAAGGATACAAATGCCATTTGCTAGCTTCCTCCTTTTATTCTGATTATTCAGGTGATTGTGCAAACGGAAAGTTGTAAAACCGTCTTTCCGGTTGCTTTGGCTGAATTGCTGCGCTGTCCGTCGAAGACAGATGCCACATAATGCCTGCAAGGGACACTGGGAACTTCGCTATCATATTAATTTCATCCGGCAACCGGCACAAATTCACATCCATGTTCAGTTGTGCCTCGCTGGTACATCCCTGTACCAGCGTTGCCTGTTTCCTGACGAAATTCCCAGTGTCCCTAACAGCCTTTATCAGGCATCTGTACTTCGACGAACCATGCAGCAATTCTTACAAACATCGGAAAGATAGTCCTGATGACAAAATCTATCCCATTCACAATCACCTGTTACCTGCTTATTGTAATGGTAGCACAATCTTTTCACTTTTTGAAATTAAATTTTTCTAAAGTCAAAAAATCCACTTTCTTAGAATCACAGTCAGAATCTGCTATTCTAAAAAAGTGGATTATACATTCAAATATCCGAAAAATTTTTTCTTATAACAACGGAGCTATCACTGCATCAAACATACAATTTAAACTCTCTTCATATATCTCCTGATACGTGCGGTGAAAAGTCTCAGTAATTGCCATTGCCTGCTTTGGAACTTCTTCGTAAAGTCCAAATGCCGCCTCATATACTTCCGGATTCTTATCGTAAAATGCTTCTGTCATGGCATTTTCAAATTCAAATCGTGCGCCCTTGGAAAGATGCTCTTTAAAATCCTCTTTCCGTACATTTTTCACATAATCATCCTGAAATATATTTAATCCTTCTGCCTTGACTAATTCCTCTAAGCCTTCTTTTACATCTTCGTAAGTCATGGTCTTGAAATTCTCTACAAAGAATTTGTCAAAGGTCTCCTTATCCGGAAACTGCTTTGTTAAGCTCTCCATCTCTTTTTCCTCCTGTCTTATACCGCATGCAAAATCATGCGTTCCCGATATACCACTTCCATATGGTCTAATACCCTTCTCGCCCGCTGATACTGGTTATAATGTGTGCTGATAACGCAGACTTCCTTCGCCCCATTATAAGTAACTCTCTTATAAAATGGAACTCTCACCCAGTTCTGTGTAAATGGAATCTCATGGCTTACCAGTGTCCGCATCATCTGACTGCTGACTCTGGCATTGGTAGTTCTGCATAATTCCACATCCCGGTCAATATTTTTCCCCATGGTCTTCGGTTTGTTCTTCTTCATAATAATACCCTGTCTCCTTCTATTTGTCCATAATCTGAATCTCTACGGTCTTCCCCAGACAGCCTGCTACCTTCACCAGAAAATCCAGACTTGGATTATATCTTCCGCTCTCCAATCTGGAAATATTGGATTTCTTCGTGCCTGCCCGCTCTGCAAGCACTTCCTGGGTAATATGCTGTTCCTTGCGCACCGCCTTCAACTGACGCACCACACCCGAACGCGTCGACTGCTCCCTGCTCTTATTCTTCTCCATTTCTCACCTCAACAACTGTCTCTATGTTATCATATATGATAACTTATTGTCAACGAAAAAGAGCCTAAAAAAGGCTCTTTTGGGACTATTCTTCTATCTGACGCAGCACCTTGCGGAACTGGAAATAGAACAGTACAGACGTAAAGCTTACCGCCAGCACATCCGCTACCGGCTCTGCCATATAAACTGCCATTGCCTGATTGCCGGTAAAAATGTGTGGCATAATATAAATAAGCGGCAGTAATAATACGAATTTACGCATGACCGCTACAATAATGGAAGATACTGCTTTTCCCAGTGATGTAAATGCCATCTGACACGCCATCTGGATTCCGAATATCATAATTGCCATAAGATAAATCCGGAGTGCATTTCCCGTATATGCAATCAGTGCCGCATCCGAGGTAAACATGGCTGCAAATGCTCTTGGAAATGCCATCACCAATGCCCACAAAACAAAGGAAAATCCAACATCAATTTTCAATAATAAGAAATAGGCTTCTTTTACCCTGTCTGCTCTTTTGGCTCCATAATTATAGCTGATAATCGGCTGCGCTCCCTGACCCAATCCCTGTAACGGAAGTAGTGCAAACTGCATGACACTGGTTAATATGGTCATGGCTCCTACTGCCATATCTCCGCCATATCGTAATAATGAAGAATTAAAGCAGACTGAAATCACGCTCTCGCTTGCCTGCATAATAAACATTGCTGTTCCAAGTGCAATACTCGGCCAAATAATATTTGCCTGCAAAACCATATTTTTTCCTTTCAGGCGAAGATGCGTTTTCTTTCCGCATAAGAAAGCCAGCACCCAGATACAGGAACATGTCTGGGAAAGAACCGTTGCCAGCGCTGCTCCTTTTACACCCATTCCAAATCCAAAGATAAATACCGGATCCAGCACAATGTTAATCACTGCACCAATCAGTACCGACAGCATACTGGTTCTGGCAAATCCCTGCGCCGTAATAAATGCATTCATCCCCAGGGTCAACTGCACAAAAATCGTTCCTATAGCATAAATATTCATATAATCAGCAGCAAAAGAAATCGTATTTTCGCTGGCTCCAAATGCCAGAAGAAAGCCTCTGTTTCCAGCCAGCAGAAATGCAGTCAGTATCAGCGATACAATAATCTGGGTGCAAAAACAGTTTCCCAGCGTTTTTTCCGCCTTGTCCTTCTCTCCTTTTCCCATAAATATGGTTGCCCGTGGAGCACCACCATTGCTAATCAGTGCTGCAAACGCAGATACTACCATAATAAGCGGCATGCATACACCAACTCCGGTCAGTGCCATTGCACCATCCCCCGGAATATGGCCGATGTACATACGGTCTACTATGTTATACATCATATTAATCAACTGGGCTGCAACGGTAGGCAATGCCAGTTTTAATAACAGCTTTCCTACCGGTTCTGTTTCTAAAAATGTTCTGTCATTGGTCTGTTCCATGTGATTCTCCTTACCTTCTACTCGCGGAACTACGGGAAACACGCTTAGCGAGTTTCTCGAGTTATCGCGGTGCTCGCCAAATCTGAACAGAAAAGAAGTTCGCCAAAGCGAGCTTGGCTCCTTCTTTTCTCCCAGATTTTTCTCGCTACTCGCGTAAAAAAAGAACCGACCAGTGGTCGATTCTTTTCCAAAATATTAATGCCGGCAGCGGGACTTGAACCCGCACGTGGTTGCCCACAACAGATTTTGAGTCTGCCTCGTCTGCCATTCCGACACGCCGGCATTTATTCGGTTCAGTCGAACCGAACAAATGAAAGTTTATCATATTTTCTAATAGATTGCAAGTTTATTTTTCCGGGTCTTTCATATTTTTCAAAATGTCAAAGCAGTCAAATGTTGCAAAATAATCCTTCGGTGTCTCTGCACGACGGATAAGCTGTACGGAACCATCTTCCTTCAGAAGTAACTCAGCGGATTTTAATTTACCATTGTAGTTATAACCCATGGAATAACCATGTGCTCCGGTATCATGAATTACCAGATAATCGCCCATGTCAATCTTCGGTAACATACGGTCTACGGCAAATTTATCATTGTTCTCACAAAGAGAACCGGTTACATCATATTTGTGGTCGCATACGCTGTTGTCCTTGCCCAGCACGGTAATGTGATGATATGCACCATACATTGCAGGACGCATCAGGTTTACTGCACATGCATCCACACCAATGTATTCCTTGTGTGTATGTTTCTCATGAATTGCCTGCGTCACAAGGCATCCATAAGGTGCTAACATAAAACGTCCCATCTCAGTATAGATAGCTACATCACCCATACCTGCCGGAACTAAAATTTCATCATAAACCTTGTGTACGCCTTCGCCGATAACACGGATGTCGTTTGGTTCCTGGTCTGGTGTATAGTTCACACCAACTCCACCGGAAAGGTTGATAAAGCTGATATGGCAGCCTACTTCTTCTTTTAATTTAACAGCTACTTCAAAAAGCTGTTTTGCAAGCATCGGATAATACTCGTTGGTTACGGTATTACTTGCTAAGAATGCATGAATACCAAAATTCTTTGCACCTTTTTCTTTTAAAATCTTAAAGCCTTCAAATAACTGCTCTGTTGTAAATCCGTATTTTGCATCTCCCGGGTTATCCATGATACCGTTGCTCATTTTGAACACTCCGCCCGGATTATATCTGCAGCTGATGGTCTCTGGAATCTTACCGATTGTCTTCTCTAAGAAGTCGATATGGGTAAAGTCATCCAGGTTGATGATTGCGCCAATCTTGTCTGCAAATTTATATTCATATGCAGGGGTATCATTGGAAGAAAACATAATATGCTTTCCGTCAAATCCCTGGGAATCAGCTAACATCAGCTCTGTCTGGGATGCACAGTCGCAGCCGCAGTCATACTCTTTTAAAATATTTAAGATAAATGGGTTCGGGGTTGCCTTTACTGCAAAATACTCACGGAATCCCGGATTCCATGCAAATGCTTCTTTTACTGCCTTTGCATTTTCACGGATGCCTTTTTCATCATAAAGGTGAAACGGGGTTGGATATGTCTTTACAATTTCTTCAATCTGTTCTTTTGTCACAAATGGTTCTTTCTTCATAATAGTTAGTCTCCTTCACGCCTCAGCTAAGTAGTATTCTAAAATTCCCACTGTGACTTGTCAACCCGTCAAAGTAATTTTTATGCATTTTCTGTGTTGTGCGGAAAGGTCAGTGTTACCTTAAAGAAATCTCCATCCACTAACAGGTGGAAGCTTCCATGCATAAGCTCCGTCAGGCTCCGTGCGATAGATAATCCAAGTCCGCTTCCTTCCGTATTTCTGGAGCTGTCTCCCCGGACAAAGCGTTCCTGTAATTCCTCTCCGCTCATATGCAAAGGATTCTTAGAAACATTACGGAATATGATGGAAACATTTTTCTCATCCTGCTCCAGGTCAAGATATACTCTGGTTCCCGGCTGTGCATATTTATAAATATTGCTCAGCAGATTATCAAAAACTCTCCACAGATGTCTTCCATCTGCCAGAACAACAAGCTCTTCCTGCGGATGATGAATCACCAGTTCCAGATTCTTTTGTTCCAGCCGTTCTTCATATTCGCCTGCTGCCTGTGTCAGCAATACCTCCGGTACACATTTCTCCCAGTTCACCTTCAGCACTCCGGATGAAGCTTTGGATGCCTCAATCAGATCTTCAATCAATTTCTTCAGGCGGGCAGACTGTCGTGTCAGCACTTCTAAGTATTCCTGCACCTTCGGATTTTCCACATCCTCTTTGGTCAGCAAATCCACATAATTAATAATAGAAGTAAGCGGTGTTTTAATGTCATGGGATACATTGGTAATCAGCTCTGTTTTAAAATGCTCGCTCTTCATCCGCTCATCCAGTGCTGTCTGCATTCCGCTTCCAATCTGATTCAGATGCTCTGCATAATTTTTAAATTCTCCACGCATATGGCTGGTGTCCATCTGATAATCATAGTCACCCTCTGCAATCTTCTCACCACCCTGCTTCAACTGATTGAGATTTGCCAGTATGATGCAGAATATCAGGAAAAGTGCTGCCTTTTCTACCAGAAATACCAGGAAAATCCACTCCCAGTTGTAACTGTCTTCCAGCATCAGAACACCGATAAATTCTATGAAAGTAATGCCCAGTGCAATCACTACACCTTTATAAATAAACGGCATATGCTTTTTAATATAAGACAATGCCTGTTTCAGCCATTTTACAAACCGGCATAACAGCGTGTTTCTCCACAACGTCTTTGTCTTATGCCTTACTGAGCAGCTCATGAGAAATACTAAAAGCAGGGTTGCTGTCAATACTGCCAGTATCACAATGGCAGCAAAGGAGCCTATGTCCGTTCCGTAAAATCCCCATATGTTTCCAAAAAATCCTGCCACACAGGCTGCAACGATATAAAGCATCAGTCCATAGAGTTCCAGCGGAATCTTATCGATAAAACTTCTCTGTATTCTGCCCTCTTCATCCTTCTTTCCGGCAGTCCGTACCAGCGTAACCAGTAAAATAACTGCTCCAATTGTACTTACTGCAAGTACCGCAAAGATTGCATAGCGGGTCTTATATGCAAAATCAATATATTTCATTTTAAAATACAAATCATCATGATAAGTCAAATCCCCCAGCGGGAAGAATGCCACTGCATAAATATCACCTCTTGAAAGATTTGCATCCTGTTCTTCTACTTCCGTAAATATCTGCTCCGGACTGTTTAAAACATCTATGGTAATTCCCGGATAACAATAACTGTCATAATTTCCCACGATTGCCATGTATTCCGGAATGACGCTTGCCAGATTTCCGTTTTCTATGGTACAGATTCGTTCCACGGAAGTATCTACACTCTTTTTAAATACATAAAAATTAAAGTTCGTCTCATCAGCCAGGCTGTATGCACAAGACCGCGCATCCTCTATATCATAATTTACAAAGTCTGAAAAAATTTCTGCTGCCAGACAGGAACCAATCTGCTCCTGAAAGTCTGCCGCTGTTTCCTTCTGGCTGTTTCGATAGATCTGGCTGTCTATCATTTCCAGCGTAAATACTGCAGATAAAAATGCAATTGAAGTCAGTAAAATAAATGCAATGACTGCGCTTGCTCTTCTGATGCTTCTTTTTTTCTTTTTCATGGCGTGTTTCCTCTTTCCATCTTATAGCCCTGTCCCCACACCACTTTTAAATATCGTGGATTTGCAGGGTCATACTCTAATTTTTCCCGAAGATGGCGAATATGCACTGCCACTGTACTTTCTGAGCCAAACGGCGCATCTTTCCATACTTTGCGATAGATATCCTTTGGAGAAAATACAACTCCGGGCTGTTCCATAAACAGTTTCAAAATATCATACTCTGTAGGGGTAAGACTCACCGCATCTCCGTCCAGCGTCACAACCTTGGCACTGTCATCTAATTCAATGCCACCGATGGCAAGATTCTTCTTTGTCATGTTTCCACCTCCCAGCTGCATATAACGGCGCAGCTGGGATTTTACTCTTGCCTGGACCTCCACCGGATTAAATGGCTTGGTAATATAATCATCTGCTCCCACCATAAGTCCTAAAACCTTATCGTTGTCTTCACTTTTTGCAGTCAGGAAAATCACAGGGACATTGCTGTTCTCACGAATCTTCACCATGGTCTGGATGCCGTCCATTTCCGGCATCATAATATCCATGAGCACAAGATGTATCTCTGTTTTCTGCATCATTTCAATTGCTTCCCGACCGTTATAAGCCTCGTAAATTCCATAGCCATCCGATGCAAGATAGATTTTTAACGCGGACACGATATCCGGTTCATCATCACATATCAATATGTTATACATTTTCTTTTCCCCTTTCCAAGTACACCATTATTGTATCGAATGAACCTTTAAGAACCAAGGCACCAAGTCTTTAAGATTTCTTTAACATCACGCAAATACTGTCTGTATCAACACCATATAAAGCACGGTTCCCACACCGATGCTCAGTAAATTATTTCTTTTCCACACATGTAAAACGATAACTACGAAAACTGCAATAAATTCCGGCAGACCAAAGGGAAACTTCACTACATTTACTGCCTTTAAGCAATAAATAACAAGCATTCCCACAACTGCAGGCGGCAGCACTTTTCCAAGATATTTTACGATTTCCGGGATTTCTTTTTTCCCACTGAATAATACAAACGGAATTGCCCTTGTTGTAAATACAACCAATCCACAAACCACAATAATTAATAATGACCGTTCCACACTAATCGGCATTTTCCGCTACCTCCTTTTCTTCCATCACCTTACGACCGGATAACAGAATTATCATAATACAAATCATGGATGGCAGAATGAAATTATCACTGCCAAAGATAAGCAGGCAGATAAGAGATGCTGCAATTCCGGTCAGCGCCGGCAAATGATTCCTGCTGGTCAGCCACTGCTCCACAAAAATTACGACAAACAATGCTGTCATGGCAAAATCAATACCCGTTGTGTCAAACGGAATCAGCGTTCCGGCAATGGCTCCGATGGCAGAGCCAATAATCCAGTAAAGCTGGTCTAACAACGCAATGGAAAATAGGAATTTGTGCTCATCCACACCCTCCGGCACTTTTGTAATAAAGAATAAGGAATAGGTCTCATCTGTCAGGGAAAAAATCATATATAATTTCTTTTTTCCCATATCACGGAATTTTTCTATTAAAGACAGTCCATAAAAGACATGCCGGATATTTACCATAAATTCTAAGAATATAATCTGCAGGAAACTGACTCCCGGTGCAAAGAAATTAACAGCCAGATACTGTCCGCTTCCGGCGTACACCAAGATACTCATCAGGATTGCCCAAAGAAAATTGTAGCCTTTTTCCTGATACATCACGCCAAATGCAATTCCTATAAAAAGATAACCTGTCAATACCGGTATCGTATACGGAAATGCTGCTTTCACTGCTTTGACATAGCCATTTTGTTTCATTCTGTAATCCTTCTTTCTAATCCGCCCTTTCTACATCAAACACAATAACTCTACAATATGAGACTTCAAAAAACAAGTTTTTTATGCTATACTAGCATAAATTGTAATTTTAATACACAGCCTGGAATTCGCATCTTAATGAGAAAGAAGAATTTCAGATTATGAAAGGAGTTCTATCCATGCAGATTGATCCGATTACCGCTGCGCTTGGAAGTACCGCTGCTTCCACAACCTCTGTAAACGGTGTAAATAATTTTGAATCCTATTTAAATAATGCAGGCAACAATTCCCTTGCATCTATCTTTCAAAAAGCCGCCGATACCTATGGTGTCTCTGTTTCTCTTCTGACCGCCATGGCAAAGCAGGAATCCAATTTTCAGGCAAATGCCACTTCAAAATCAGGAGCCATGGGCATCATGCAGCTAATGCCTTCCACTGCTTCTTATTTTGGCTGTACCGACCCTTATGACCCGGAACAGAATATTATGGCAGGTGCCAAATATATCAGCGAGCTTTTAAATAAATACAACGGAGATACCTCCCTTGCTCTTGCCGCCTACAATGCAGGCAGCGGCAACGTAGCAAAATACGGTGGAATTCCTCCATTTAAAGAAACCCAGAATTATGTAGCCAAAATCACCGGCTATATGCAGGAAGGTGTCACTCTTCCGGACGGAACAGCCGTTGCTGCAAGTGCAAACAGCAATGCTGCCTACAATGCAGGCACTGCAGATAATTCCCTTTCTGTTGACCAGTGGGATTCCCTTGAACAGGATGCCCTGCAGGATATTCTTGACCGTTTCTTTAATTATGATGACTATTTACGGTTTTTGAATATGTTTATGAAATTTATGTAAGATGACTGCAAAAAACGCAACCCGGATATTTGTTGCCTCCTAAAAAGTTTAGTTTTAGGGGCAAGACAAATATCCGGGTTGTATTTTTTTTGGGGGGCTGATTGGCGTTTGGGTAAAAAGCTGGCTTTTTCGCAGTTTTTTACCCAATTCAAAGATTCTTACAGCTCCTTCATCATTTCCTGTACTAACTTTGCGCAATGCTCTGCTGCTTTCTTTTCAAAGGTTGGATAATCCTCCTGTGCAGAGCCATCTGCTTTATCTGAAATTGCACGAATGACTACATATGGAATGTTATTTAAGGCTGCTGCCTGCGCAATGGAAGCTCCCTCCATTTCCGTGCAGTCCGGATGAAATTCTGCAATCAATGCATCCTTTATCTCTTTGCTGGAAATAAACTGGTCTCCACTTACTACGCGGCCTTCTGTTACATGAATATCCGGATTTACTTTTTTGCATACTTCTACAGCAGTCTTACACAACTTTTCATCTGCCACAAAAGCAAGCTGCTCTAATCCCGGAATCTGTCCTTTTGCATAGCCTAATGGTGTCACATCCATGTCATGTTGAATAGCATCCTTAGATACTAAAATATCTCCGATATCTAATGCAGGATTCAAAGAGCCTGCTACACCGGTATTGATAATATGTGTTACATCATATAAATCTGCAAGAATCTGCACGCACATTGCTGCATTTACTTTTCCTACACCGCACTGTACCACTACTACCGGCATTCCTTTTAAATTACCCTCATGGAATTCCATACCGGCTTTCTTTGTAATCTGGTCTGTATCCATATTTTTCTTTAATGTTGCTACTTCTAATTCCATAGCTCCGATAATTCCGATTTTGCTCATGTTTTCTTTCCTCTTTCTGCTGATTTCCTACTTATGCATTACGTAATATATTTTTCATATCTGCTTTAAAGCAAATTTTCCAAGCATCCTCTACGCCGGATAATTCAGATGTGCATCATCAATATGATAGAGCACATTGTTTAAATAGCGGTCTGCCAGATAGTTTGCCATACCAAGGTTCATATCAAGATAGTTGCCGCAGTCTTTTGGACTTGCACCCGGTACTTCATCTTTAAAGTCACGGATAAACTCAAACATGCGAATCATCAGTGGCACGATATCTTTGGAGGTATAATCTCCTGCCAGCAGCAAATAAAAGCCGGTTCTGCAGCCCATCGGTCCAAAGTATACGGTTTTGCTGGCATACTCTGCGTCATTTCTTAAAAAGGTTGCGCCAAGATGCTCTATGGTATGCACCTCTGCGGTATTCATAACCGGTTCATCATTCGGTGATGTCATTCTTAAATCAAAGGTTGTTACTGTACTGTCTCCTACGGCATCCTTTCTTGATACATAGACACCCGGCTGCAGTTTAATATGGTCAATTGTAAAGCTTGCGATTTTCTCCATGTGCTTCTTCCTTCTTTCTCTTTTTTCAGAGTAAATTTATCATGCATTTTCTGTTGTGTCAAATTTTCTAACAGTAACCCCCAGGATTTCTTGCTACTCACCTGCAGAACCTGCCACCGGCAGCTTCTTACGGATGCGTTGCAGCGTAAAAAAGTAAGATGCATACTCTTCGTACACATCTTACTTTTTATCTCCACAATCCTTTATGCGGTAATATTTTTTCCGTTTTCCTGAATGCACTTTGCATACCAGTAATAGCTGTCTTTTGGGATTCTCTTAAAATCTCCGCTGCCGTCATCATGTCTGTCCACATAAATGAGCCCGTAACGCTTCTTCATTTCGCCGGTTCCGGCACTGACAATATCCATGGCTGACCAGATGGTATAGCCGAACAGGTCTACACCGTCCTCGATTGCCTCGCCCATTGCTGCGATATGGTCATTGAGATAGGAAATACGGTAATCATCGTGGATGCTTCCATCTGCACCGACTTCATCCGGTGCACCAAATCCATTTTCCACCACCATCATCGGAAGATGATAGCGGTCCCAAAGTTCATTTAATGTATAGCGCAATCCCTTCGGGTCTATCTGCCAGCCCCACTCACTGGCGGTCAGATACGGATTCTTGGCTCCCTCCAAAAGATTTCCATCGGTCTGCTCTGCTGCATCATCTATCGTGGCACAGTTTGTCATGTAATAGCTGAAGGTATAGAAGTCCACACAGCCTGCTTTTAAAATTCCATCATCCTCCGGCTCCTTCTGAATCGTAATTTGATGTTCTTTAAAATAACGGTTCATATAAGACGGATAACTGCCGAACACGGCTACATCTCCGGCAAATTTATTTAATAGCCGGTCTTTGTGCTGGCACTCTAACATATCTTCCGGCCGGCAGGTCAGCGGATACTGCGTAATGTGTCCAATCATACAGCCCACTTTTATTTCCGGGCTGATTTTCCTTGCTTCTATCACCGTTTTTGCTCCGGCAATAAACTGGTGATGTAATGCCTGGAATCTTACTTTTTCGTCTACGGTCATGGATTTAAGAGAAATGAATGCTTCCCCGCCGAGATATTTCCTATCAATCAGCCCCAGCGACTTATAAGCACCCATTGGCATTACGCCAAAGTTAATCTCGTTAAATAAAAGCCAGTAATGTACCTCTTCTTTAAAACAATTCATTACACAACAGGCATAACGAACAAAATCATCAATTACCTCCCGGTTTGCAAAACCACCCTTTTCTTTTACCAGATACCACGGCATTTCAAAGTGGCTTAAGGTCACCACTGGCTCTATGCCAAGGGATTTACACAGGGTAAAGATGTTTTTATAAAAAGAAAGTCCTTCCTGATTCGGTTCCCCTTCGCATCCGGTTGGAAAAATTCTTGCCCAACTGATACTCATGCGATAACATTTGCAGCCCATCTCCGCCAAAAGGCGGATATCTTCCTCATAATGATGATAATGGTCTACCGCATCATGGCTCGGATAGAATGCTCCTTCTTCCATGGTACTGCGAAACATCCGTGGTTTTCCGATTCCGCCGCCTTTGACATAGTCCTGTATGGTAAGTCCCTTTCCTCCTTCTAAATATCCTCCTTCGCACTGGTTCGCAGCGGTGGCTACGCCCCATAAGAAATTTTCTTTAAATTCCACTTGCACTCCCCCTATCGCTCTATTTTCCTTCCGAGGAATTCACCCAGCCGCTCATCAGAATATATGAGATTTACGGTCTGATAAAAATGCTGATAGCCGTCTCCTGCAAAAGAATGGAATGGTACATCCTTTTTATAATTCTCCTGCAGTTCCCATTCGAAACAGTCTATCAAATCTGTCAGATAATTTTTCTGAATCGGAATAATGTCATGTGCCGGATAAATTTTATAATCCTCTGTTACTTTTAATGCCAGCTCCTTCAAGCTGTGAAGTGTGCTCTGGAAGGGAGCCTGCACATCATTTCCCTGAAAATGCCAGATGTTGTGTGCAGATATCTGGTCTCCGGAAAAGAGCCATTTCTTCTCCTCTTCCAGAAGCATAATATGTCCATAGCTGTGTCCCGGCGTATGTAATACCGTAAATTCAATATCTCCCAGCGAAATCTTGTCTCTATGACAGAGAAAATGAGGTTTCGTCTTACTGCTGATTCTCCACTCCGGGAACTCTTCCGGTATCAGTTCTTTTGTCCAGGGCATTTTATTTACCCTGTAATCCATTGCTTTTTTACGCATCTCTGTAGTGTCATTCCAAAGAAGCTTTCCCCAGTCCAGCGGATGTATCCACACTTCATCAAACCATTTGCTTCCAAGACCATGATCCGGGTCACCGTGGCTTAACACCAGCATAACCGGCAAATCTGTAATTGTACGAACCAGTGGCATGATATTTTCATAGCCATAGCCGATGTCAAAGAGCATTGCCTTATCACTTCCTATAACAAGATAACAATGCACACTCTCTGTCTCCGTAATCACATAAAGCTGATCCGATATTTTTTCCACTACATTCAGACTTTTTTCCATTAAGCTGCTTCCTCTCCATAAATGCTGTCATCAAATCCTAATACCCAGGTTGATACAAAGCTTACTACAATGGTAATTGCTGCTGCAGCAATTGCAAAATAGAAGTTACTCATCGTTCCATCCGGATTTAAGAAAATCGGCATTGTAAAGAAGGATGGAGCGCCGAAGCTGTATACTCTTACGCTAAAGATTGCACAGAAAATTGCGTTTACAATACATGCAATCCAGGTAGCAATCAAAGGTTTCTTCATTCGTACACAGATTCCATAAAGGGTAGGCTCTGTAACTCCTGCCAGGAATGCTGTAATTGCACAGGAAGATGCCAGTGTACGAAGGTTTTTATTTTTAGTTTTTAACATACAAGCTAATGCTACACCGAACTGTGAGAAGTTCATTCCGATAAATGCAACGAATAACATATTATCATATCCTGCTGTTGCAAACATGGACATTACAAGCGGAATCAATGCAAGATGCATTCCGGTTAATACTAAAAGTGGTGCAAGACAGCCAACAATTAATACAGAAGACCAAGGTGCTACATTATTGATTGCGGTCAGTGCTTTGCATAAAAGGTCTCCACAATAGCTTCCGATTGGTCCGGTAATACATAACATAACTGGAATCATGATAATAACAGACAGTAACGGTTTAAATACAATTTTAACTGCTGCTGGAACAATTTTAACTACCAGCTTCTCTACATAGCTGAAGATCCAGATGGTTAAAATAATCGGAATTACGGTAGAGCTGTAATTTACTGTTTTCACCGGCAGTCCGAAAAGTGATACAAAGCTTCCCTGCTCCGTTAATCCAATCAATGTCGGACTAATCATAATTGCACCAAGGAAAACACTGGTCATAATATCACAGCCGAATTTCTTGGCAGAAGTATATGCCAGTAATACCGGCAGGAAATATAATGCTGCATTTCCAACCATGCTGATGATGGTATAGGTTGTGCCTTCTGTACTCAGTCCGCACTTGGTTAAAATAATCAGTAATGCTGAAATCAATCCACTACACATAATCAGTGGAATTGCCGGTCCTAAAATGGCAGAAAGCACATTGAGAATTTTTGATACAATTCCATTTTTCTCCGGTGCTGCATCTGCTTTTTCAACCTTCTTGCCATCACTGCTGTTTTCAATCTTATGCTTTGCTACAATTGCAGCATAAGCGGATGCTACATCATTTCCAATGATAACCTGAACACCACCAACACTTTCTACTACGCCCATGACATCCGGCAGCTTCTTGATTCCTTCCAGTTCTGCCTTAGACATATCTGCAAGCTGAAAACGAAGTCTTGTAGCACAGTGAAACAGCTTGGTAATATTTTGTTCTCCTCCCAGCCGGGTAATAATTTCATCTCCCAGCTTCTCATAATTTTTTCCCATAAACATTCTCCTTTCATAAATGACCCGCATTTATTTTGTTAAGCTTATTATACCGTGCTTTTATGTTTCAGGAAATTTATACTTTTGCGTCACTAATAGCGAAATCCTCTGCCTAGTTCTGTCCACCTAACAGCTCTTTTACATAGTCAAAGAATTCTATCATATCCCCTTCTCCGCCATAATGTGCTGCAATAACTTCTGTAATCTGCTTACCGCCATAAGAAAATGGCTTTTTAAGATAAATGCGATAAATCTTATTTCTGCCATCCTGCTCATGGTCAATCATAGAAAGACGGTTGCTTCCGATGGTCTCCTCCGACACCTTCTGTTCCTGATATTCATAGCCGATTCTTTTCTTTAAATCATCAAAGTCTGCCACTTCTTCTATCAGATACAGACTGTCCTTTGTGCCATATTTTTTCCGGAGCTTTTCTTCCTTTTCCTTCCAGTAGTTATTTTCAAGCTTATCAACATTTCTCCCCAGCCGCATAATCTGCTCATTGTCTGCAAAGAGGTCGAGATAAGTAAAGGAAGCATCCTTTAATACCAGCTCCTTTTCCGATGTAATCCGAAGCTGGTAATTCCGGCAATACCGCTCCTTTCTCTGTTCAAATAAATATTCCGGGATAACTGTTATCTCACTGATTCGCTCCCCTAAGAAGCCTTTTAATTTATTCTGCACATTATAAATGCTGCTGGCACTCTGGTCACTGATAAATAAAATATCCGGTTTTCTTCTGTTCCGTTCAATGGCAGATGCAAAATAAAGCACCAGATAGCCCATTTCCGCATCCGGAATCTCTGTATTTAAAACAGGACTTAAACAGGTTCTTAAAAGATGCATTTCCAGCGGATACCGCTTCGCCATTTCTTTGGTATGATTACCGATATTATTACGTCCATTCTGAATCCGGAGTTCCATTCTTGACACATGGTCTGATAAAACCTCTAAAAGGTCCCGCTCCACCTGCAATTTAAGTCCGGTTTCCTCCTGCACCCGCTGGATAAATACTTCTAATTTCTGCAGCATATCCAGTTGAATGTCCGTCTCCTTACAGACCATATTCAATTCCTTTAACCGTGCCTCTACATTCTGCTTTTCCTTCTCCTTAAACCGATAGGTGCACACCTTTTCGATTTCATCTACCAGCTCAGTAGAAAGTCTGCCAGGCATTTCAGTTGTGCCATCCTCTTCCTCTGTTACCGGAAATCCCATCTGGCTTCGCATCATGCATACTGCCAGATAACGTGCAAAATCATGATAGGCTTCTCCCGATACGATAAACTGGTTTCTGGTAAATACTTCTGCCAGAACAGCCTGTAACTTCTTCTGATTTTCTGCAAACTGCTCCATCTCTTCTTCCGAAAACAACATATGATAATCCTGTCTGCTCTGCATGGTCTTCATGCACATGATTCTCTTTACATTCTCCGATGCCTGAATCTTAAGTCCATATTGTCCGGATACCAAAAGATTTGCCCCCGGCGTGCGGCTTATAATCCGCTTTACCTGCGGCAGGTCAGAAGTTACAGATGACCGGGAAAAAAATAATCGCTCAGAAATCGTTCCAATACTGGTATACTCCTTTTCAAACAGCAGCAAAGTAATAATCTGCTTGGAATGCACATAGTTCTCCTGTCCGTAACTTTTCTGTTCCTGCTCTAATGCAATCTTATTTTTCAAAAGATACCCCAGCCGGTTATTAGACTGTATCAGAGGCTCTCCTGACTGTTTCTCATTGATTGCCTTAATATCCATCTGCAGTGTCCTGCTGCTCACCCCGATATTTTCCCGCAGAAGGGAACCACTCATCCAGCCATCTGCACTTTTTAAGACCGCTATAATCTTTAACTGTCTGTCTGTATACATTTCATCCTATCTCCTGATTTTCTTCCATTCTTCTATCAGCCGCTCCAAACTCCATGCAGCATTGGCAGGACTGGTGGACGGCAGCTTGCAGATTTCTGCCTTATCCTTACAGGAACAGTATTTCATAAATAATTCGTAGGCTTTTGCGCCATTTAGGAAAACAGCCTCGATGGGAGCCTCCGTTAACAGCCGTTCAATATCATTTGCCACAACATTTGTTATGCTGCTGTCTGAAGATCCTGCTATGTCGCAGGATGCAATAACATCCCAGATAGCAATATGATTTTCAAGAAGAAATGCCTTCTTTTCTTCTATCGTCTCCGGGACCTCACAGCCGCATACTGCCGCCGTTACTTTCCAGAAGCGGTTTCTCGGATGGCCGTAGTAAAACCGGTTCTCTCTCGACTTGACCGACGGGAACGTGCCTAAGATTAATACTCTGGATTTTTTATCGTATACCGGGGCAAAAGTATGCATAACATGTTCTGTCTCCATCTTGTTTTCTCCTTTATAAAATGCTACACTAAAAAAGTTGAATTACCTTTACTATAAAATAGAATGACAAAATAATCAATTTTAAAGGACGATAATCATTATGTATATTCAATTAAATGGTCAGATTCTCTATTATGAAAAATATGGCGAAGGGCAGCCTTTCCTGCTAGTGCATGGAAATGGCGAAACCCACGAAATTTTTGATGTACTGATTCCGGAGCTTGCCGAACATTACACCGTTTATGCCATCGATTCCAGAGGTCACGGTCTTTCTGCTTCTCCAAAAGAACTTCATTACATGGATATGGCAGACGACATGGCAGCTTTTATTGATGCCTTAGAATTAAAGGCCCCTCTCTTTTATGGCTTCAGTGACGGCGGTATCGTCGGACTTCTCTTAGCTTCGAAATACCCGGATAAGCTCTCCAAGCTTATGATCAGTGGTGCAAACCTGACGCCAAAGGACATCAAAGGAAGAGACTACCGCCGCATCCGCAGGGAATGCAAAAAAAATCCGAATCCTTTTTCCACAATGATGCTCAATGAGCCAGATATCCAGCCGGTGGACTTACATAAAATCAAGATTCCAACCCTTGTCTTAGCCGGCGAAAAAGATTTAATCAAGAAAAAGGTTACAAAAAAGATTGCAGAAAATATTGAGCATGCCACTCTGGTTATTGTTCCGGGAGAAGGTCATGGAAGTTATATTGAACACAGTGATAAATTATATCCGCTTCTGTACTCTTTTTTAAACAAATAATCCATTGCAAACTTGAATTGCTGTGCTATAATAATTGCAGACCAAAATGAAAAAGGAGCTATTATGGAACATCTGATTATACCAAAAAATTATCAGTCTCAACTTAACCTGCATGATACACAGATTGCGATTAAAACAGTGAAAGATTTCTTCCAGAATCTGCTTTCCCTGCGTTTAAACCTTTCCCGTGTTTCAGCACCACTTTTCGTTGACCCTGATTCCGGATTAAATGATAACTTAAATGGTGTGGAGCGTCCGGTTACGTTCACCATCAAAGAACAGAATGAGCGTAAAGCAGAAGTTGTTCACTCTCTTGCTAAATGGAAACGTTATGCCTTAAAGCATTATGATTTCAAAGAGGGCGAAGGTCTTTACACCGATATGAATGCTATCCGCCGCGATGAAATCGCAGATAATATCCACTCTATCTTCGTAGACCAGTGGGACTGGGAAAAAGTCATTGCAAAGAAAGACCGCAGCATGGAAACTTTAAAAGATACTGTCCGTACTGTATACAAATGTCTTCGTAAAACAGAAAAATATATGGCTATCCAGTACGATTATATTGAAGAGATTCTTCCGCATGATATCTTCTTCATTACCACTCAGGAATTAGAGGATATGTTCCCTGAAAATACTCCAAAGGAGCGTGAATATTACATAACCAAGGCAAAGGGTGCTGTCTGCATCTTACAGATTGGTGATGTCTTAGAATCCGGCGAGCGTCATGACGGACGTGCCCCGGACTACGATGACTGGTCTTTAAATGCCGACATCTTAGTATACTATCCTGTCCTTGATATTGCACTGGAATTATCTTCCATGGGAATCCGTGTAGACAAGGCTGCACTGCTCTCACAGCTTGATAAAGCAGGCTGCCCGGAACGTGCTAAGCTTCCTTTCCAGAAAGCAATCATTGATGGCAAACTTCCATATACCATCGGTGGAGGAATCGGACAGTCCCGTATCTGTATGTTCTTCCTTCGTAAGGCCCATATCGGAGAAGTCCAGTCTTCTCTCTGGCCGGAAGACATGTGCAAGGCTGCAGCAGATGCAGGTATCCAGTTATTGTAAAACGAACTATGCGTAAATATTAAATCCCCGGTATCATATCTTTTTCGGATATGATACCGGGGATTTCTTATTTTGTAATTATATGCGTGCCCAACTCTACTCTGCACGGATTACATCATGCATATCATACATTCCGGCAGGTTTTCCCTTTAAGAACTTTGCTGCTTCTACAGCTCCTTTCCCAAAGATTGCCTTAGAATATGCCGTATGCTTAAATTCAATCACTTCATCAGTTCCTGCGAAGATTACTTCATGTTCACCAACAATGCTTCCTCCACGGACTGCCTGAATACCGATTTCTTTTGCATCTCTCTTCTTCCGCTCACTACTCCTGTCTAATTTATAGGAATAGGTATTGTCCATAGCTTCATTCATGGCATCTGCCAATGCAAGAGCAGTTCCACTCGGCGCATCCAGCTTCTGGTTATGATGTTTCTCTACGATTTCCACATCAAAGCCGGCAGGTGCAAGCTTCTTTATAGCAGTCTGCAATAAATCCATTAAGGTATTGATTCCAAGTGACATATTGGCAGATTTTAAAATTGCAGTCTCTTTGCTGGTCTCAGTAACTTTCGCCAGCTGGTCTTCGGATAAACCGGTGGTGCAAAGTACCAGCGGAAGCTTCTTCTCGCCACAGTAATTTAACAGTTCATCTACTGCCTTCGCATTTGAAAAATCAATCACAACATCTGCTGCAATCTGGCATTCCCGGATGGTCTTATATACCGGATAATCATTTTTCTTTTCATCATAGGTATCAATTCCGGCTACAATTTTCACATCTTCGTCCTGCGCAATCAAGCCGGTTATTACCTGACCCATTTTTCCATTACAGCCATGCATGATTACTTTTGTCATCTCTATCATCTCCAGTTTCTTATTCTAATTTTAATCCATATGTACGCATTGCCTGAATCAGTCTCTCCTTATTGGCTGGCTCCATCTCGCAAAGCGGGGAACGAAGCGGTCCGACGTTCTTGCCCATAAGATTTAATGCTTCTTTTACCGGAATCGGGTTTACTTCACAGAATAATGCATCAATCAATGGAAGGGCTTCTCTCTGTAACTGATTTGCTGTTGCAAGGTCGCCTTTGAAGAAGCTTTCACACATATTATGCACTTTTGCCGGAGCAAGGTTTGCCCATACGGAAATTACTCCGATTCCGCCAATGGACATAAGTGGTACAACCAGTCCGTCTTCTCCGGAATATAAATCAAGCTTTCCATCGGTTAAGTACATGGTCTTAGATGCCTGTGCAAGGTTACCGGTTGCTTCTTTTAATCCAACAATATTTTCCTGGGTGCGGAATAATTCTGCAACTGTCTCCGGCAGAAGGTTACATCCGGTTCTTCCCGGTACATTATACATAATAATCGGAAGTCTTGTTTCCTGTGCAATCTTAGAATAATGTCCGATTAAACCTTTCTGTGTTGCCTTATTATAATATGGAGTTACGATAAGTGCTCCGTCTGCTCCTGCTTCTTCTGCTTCTTTGGTCAACTGGATTGCTGTCTCCGTTGAGTTAGAACCGGTTCCTGCTACTACCGGAACTCTGTGTTTTGCAAATTCTACTGCTGCACAGATTACTTTGTGATGTTCTTCCATGGATAAGGTAGAACTCTCTCCTGTTGTTCCTGCAATTACGATACAGTCTGTACCTTCAGAAATCTGTTCTTCGATTAATTCCTCTAATTTGTCATAGTTAACTTCTTCATTTGCTTTCATTGGGGTTACAATTGCAACTCCGGAACCTTTGTAAATAGACATGTTCTTTTTCCTCCACTTTATAAGTATCTTATTTATTGTATGAAGATATCGTTTGTTTTGCTTTTATTACCAGCATAAAAAAACCGGCTCACAGGGAGCCGGTTGATATTCCACTTAAATTATTATGGATCATACCGATAGCGCCCCATCTTATTACAAGATGACAGTCATGAACTTCTTCAATCCATGCCCAAGATTATTCTTTGCAGGAAAAATAACCTTTCGGCGTGTTCCCCTTTCCTTATGTCTTCTTCTATGTCTGCCATATCCGACCAAGTACTCTTGTCTCACGCAACCTCTACCTTCATATATTAAATTTCTTACCTCAATATAGCACCGCTGCTACTATCTGTCAACGTCCTATGCAGACATTTTACATTTTCTTTCTTATTTTTCCGCAGTAATCTTATAAATCTCATCTGCATAGCTGCGAATGGATTCTTCTAATACCCTTCCGGTCATAATAACCTCTGTTTCATCCATCTTTGCTTTTAAAACAGCTTCTAATTCTTCCGACGAAATTACTCCGGCATCTATAAGGCCCAGAACTTCATCCAGAATCAGTACATTGCATTCACCGGTAACCAGCACTTTCTTGGCAAAATTCAGTCCGTTTTTCATATTGAGTTTCTCTTCTGCCTGTCTTTCTTCCGGCAGTTCATCATAATTCTCTTCTGATTTTTCAAAACGGAATACCTTGATTTCCGGTTCTAACTGCTTCATATAAGCAATCTGATCATCTGTTTTTCCTTTTAAAAACTGGATAATAATTACACTCTTATTCTCTCCGGCTGCCCGCAACGCATTGCCCAGTGCAGCATTGGTCTTTCCACGACCTGCACCATAATAAATCTGTACGGAACCCTTTTCCATGACAAACCTCCATGCCAATTCTTACAGGGACTCTTTATCCCAGATTTACTTACGATACCACAATTTCCAATAAAAAGCAATGTCTGTATGTTTCATGCTTTCTCAATTATTCTTTATTTCTACTATTTTATTCCATATATTCAATTTTGCTTACGGATACTTCATAGGCGGTACGCTTCTCTACCTCATCCTCATTTAAGCGTTTGACATACTCCCTGCTCTGGATTCTGCCCCAGATCTGCACATGTACACCCACCTCAAATCTTGCGGCAAATCTTGCATTTCTTCCCCAGCAGATGCATGGGATATAGTCCGATTTCCCATAGGAACGGTTTACCGCCACCAACAGGTCTGCAATCTCTCTTCCAAGAGGAGTCTTACGGTAAATCGGGTCTTTACAGATATAGCCATCAAGAAGAATCTGGTTGCTCTTCATCTCCTCTGTCTCTTCTTCAATAAACTCAATCTCCCGGACGAATACGGAGAGAACCAGCCGGTTCTTAAGTTCCTCATGTCTGTTATAGGAACGGAACTGTCCGGTCACATATACCTTCTGTCCTATGTAACTCTGCGAAGTGTCAATCAGACGCTCTGAAATCATCAATGGAATGTAGTCGGAAAAATTACTTAATCTGCTGACCGCTACCTCCACCATATAAAAGCCTTCCCCATACACTTCATGACTGTATTGGAAATCGGAAATAATCTCCCCTACAATGGATACCTGGTTGTTTTCTAAAATCTTATCTGCCATGAATCTTTCTCCTTTATTTAGTGTGTTTTCGAACGTTTTTACAGTACCATTCCAATGAGATGAAACTCATCAAAATCTGTCGATAACATTTTGGATATATTATGCATAAAGCCACTTTTCCATGCATATGTGCTGTGTCCTTAAACAAAGAATGTGCCTTGGCACATTCTTGCGCCTGCGGCGGTCGCTTGCGACATCTACCTTATACGCCGCAGTGCGCATCCTCGCGGAGCGTTTTTTTCTTTACAGGAAAGCAATTTTCTGTAAAGAAAGAAATACTTGCGTATTTTTCAATATGTGATAGAATAAAAACGCCGGTCATTTATGGACAGGCATTATATATAAGAAGAAACTGAATTTTATGCACTGATAGAAGGAAGGATTTTATATGAAAACAACAAGAGACGATATTAGAAACATAGCTATCATCGCCCACGTTGACCACGGTAAAACTACTCTGGTCGATGAGCTGTTGAAACAGAGTGGTGTATTCCGTGCCAATCAGGAAGTCCAGGAACGTGTCATGGATTCCAATGATATTGAGCGTGAACGTGGTATTACCATTCTTTCTAAGAATACTGCTGTATTCTACAAAGATGTAAAAATCAATATCATTGATACTCCTGGCCATGCCGACTTCGGTGGCGAGGTTGAGCGAGTTCTGAAAATGGTAAACGGTGTTATTCTTGTGGTAGATGCATTTGAAGGTGCTATGCCACAGACCAAATTCGTTCTTATGAAAGCACTGGAACTGAATCTGCCGGTTATTGTATGTATCAATAAAATTGACCGTCCAGAAGCAAGACCGGAAGAAGTTATTGATGAAGTATTAGAGCTTTTCATGGATTTAGACGCTTCTGACGAACAGTTAGACTGCCCATTCATCTTCGCTTCTGCAAGAGATGGATACGCCATAAGAAATTTAAATGATGAGCGCAAGGATATGACTCCTTTATTCGAAACCATTATCGACTACATTCCGGCACCTACCGGTGACCCGGATGCAAACACCCAGGTTCTTATCAGTACCATTGATTATAATGAATACGTTGGACGAATCGGTGTTGGTAAAGTAGACAACGGTGTCTTAAAGGTAAATCAGGATGCTATCGTAGTAAACCACCACGAGCCTGACAAACAGAAAAAAGTCAAAATCAGCAAATTATACGAATTTGATGGTCTGAATAAAGTAGAAGTAAAGGAAGCGAAAATCGGTTCTATCGTTGCTATTTCCGGTATTGCAGACATCCATATCGGTGATACCATCTGTGCAACAGACAACCCGGTTGCCATTCCTTTCCAGAAGATTTCCGAGCCTACTCTTTCCATGAATTTCATGGTCAACGACAGCCCGCTTGCAGGACAGGAAGGTAAATTCATTACTTCCCGTCACTTAAGAGACAGACTGTTCCGTGAGTTAAATACCGACGTCAGCCTTCGTGTAGAAGAAACCGACAGTGCAGACTGCTTCAAGGTTTCCGGACGTGGTGAGTTACATCTTTCCGTATTAATCGAAAATATGCGTCGTGAAGGTTATGAATTTGCAGTCAGCAAGGCTGAAGTTCTTTACCACACTGATGAAAACGGCAAGAAATTAGAGCCTATGGAATTAGCTTATGTTGACGTTCCGGATGAATTCACCGGTACTGTTATTGATAAATTAAGCCAGCGTAAAGGTGAGATGGTTGATATGCGTCCAATCAGCGGCGGCTATACCCGTATGGAATTTAACATTCCATCCCGTGGTCTTATCGGTTACCGTGGAGACTTCTTAACCGACACCAAAGGAAATGGTATCATCAATACCATTTTCAATGGCTATGCTCCATACAAGGGAGATATTGCTTATCGTAAACTTGGTTCCCTGATTGCTTTCGAATCCGGCGAATCCGTAACTTACGGTCTGTTCTCCGCTCAGGAGCGTGGTACTCTCTTCATCGGAGCCGGTGTAAAGGTTTACTCCGGTATGGTTATCGGTTCTTCCTCTAAACCGGAAGACATTGAATTAAACGTATGTAAGAAGAAACACTTAACCAATACACGTTCTTCTTCCGCAGACGAAGCGCTGACCCTTGTTCCACCAAAGATACTTTCCTTAGAGCAGGCATTAGACTTTATCGATGTTGACGAGCTCTTAGAGGTTACTCCGGAATCCTTACGTATCCGTAAACGTATTCTTGACCCGACCTTAAGAAAGAGAGCTAACTTCAAGAAATAAAAGTATCTCATGATATAGCATAAGAACTCCCCCGGATATTGAAATTTCTTCCAATATCCGGGGGAGTTTTCGATTACTATAAATGCCTAGTACGCACCATCTTTGTCATATTATTGCAGATATCCGTCCTTTATAATATCAGAAACCACACTGGTCGGAATCGTAAATTCTACAATTCCCATATAACCCGGTGCTACTTCATATTTATCAAAAACAATGGTCAACTCTCCTTCTTTGTTGACATAGAAATTTACATCATTCTTAATTCCATCAAAGCTGTAGCCATCTACATCCTTGTCTAAGAAGTATTGCAGGTTACTGTCTTTTTCCATATTTTCCTTCATCTGCTTTTCTATTTCCTCTGAAATCCGGTCCAGATAATCGGAATCCTTCTGAAATAAATCATTTAATGTAATGGTATTTCCGGTTTTCTTATCTACATTATAGATTTTCGTATACTGGTTCGATCCTCCCATTACAATGGAAGTATCAATTCTTAAAGCAAACAGCCGGTCGTTATCTGTCACTACCTGATAAGACGAATTCACTGCCTCATTACCATTCTCACCATCTTCAATGGAAGCTACATCAGACTGATAAGACTTAATAATACCACCGGCATACTTTTTCACTTCCTGATTCAGCTCGTCCGTCTCATCCGATAATACTTCCCCATCCTGATTTGTCACTGCCACCTGGGGAATGTCTACATTTGCTTCCATATTCTTATCATCCTGTACATCAGAATATGTAGAAAAGTTCACTACTTTTACAATTGTGCCAAGTAATGGAACCTCTTCCATGGCATGGGCTATTGTCGGGCTTACATTTACCGAAATCACCAGTGCAACCATAGCTGCCGCTACCGTTGCTGCTCCTTTTAAAAAGCGGATACTGCCTTTCTGGGTCTCCCTCTTTCCTTTTCTGATTCCGGCTTCCACCTGCGTTTTCAATGCTTCCGGGACTTCTATCTGCTCATATTCCTGCTTCATCCTGTCTATTTTCTCATGGTTCATGCTATTTCCTCCCTGGACATCTTTATCTTTAATTTCTTTAAGCTGCGATACAGGATTGATTTTACGGTGTTTGGATTTTCTTTCAGAAGATCTGCAATATCATCTATTTTCCATTCTTCAAAATATTTTAATATCACAATAGTTCTTTCCCGTTCTTCTAATTCTTCCAACGCTGCCAGTATATCCCAGTCTTTGTATACATCTTCTTTTGCTTCTTCCGGGATAAATACTCCACTTACGATACGCTTCTGTTTCTTGCACATATCCAGTGACGTATTTATAACAATCCGCCAGAGCCAGGTCTTAATATAGGTTTCTTCCTTCACCTGACCGGCATTCTTCATTGCCTTATATGCACTTTCCTGCACTACATCCATTGCGTCCTGTTCGTTCTTTACATAGGTAATTGCCAGCCGGTAAAGCTGCTCATAGGATGCAAGAATTTCCTGCTCCACCGCTTTTGCGATTCCTCTTTTCTTCATTCCTGTTTCCTCTTCTCTTTCCGAAAACCTGCATATGCAAAGAAAGCCTTTCAACCTTTGCTTTCTGTAAATTAGACGTTCCAGCCGGAAAAATAGTTTCATCTTTTTTATTATAACCCACACAACTTACTGCCGGCAACTCCTTACCTGTGCTTTGCACCCAGAAAATGCTTCCTCTCTTTCATAAATCTCTCTTCTTTTTTGTACTTTTTATTTAGGGAAATGCATAGATTACTACAAAAAATGAATTGAGAATTGCTATGTGCGGTATTTCCGGTTTTTGTAATTTACATACTGATTTTTTAGAAAGGGAGCCTTATTATCGTAACATTCTATCTGATATGAGTGACGCACTTTATCACCGCGGGCCGGACTCCCATGGTATTTATTTAACCTCTCATACAGGGTTTTCCCACACCCGGCTTGCCATTATTGATCCTCATGGTGGACTTCAGCCTATGACCAGACATTATTGTGACGCAGACTTCACCATCGTCTATAATGGAGAGCTTTATAATGCGAAAGAACTCCGTGAGGAACTGTTTTCCCATGGCATGACCTTTCGTACTCATTCCGATACAGAAGTCATTTTAAATGGATTTCTTTTCGAAGGACCGTCCTTTGTCCGGAAAATGAATGGTATTTTTGCTTTTGCCATTTATGATGAGGTCCATCAGCTTCTCTATCTCTTCCGGGACGCCTTTGGTGTAAAGCCGCTCTTTTACCGGCTTTTTCATGACACACTTATCTTTTCTTCCGAGCCGAAGGGAATTTTCTGTTATCCCGGCTGCATCCCTTCGGTAAATAAAACAGGACTCTCCGAAATCTTTGGTCTTGGTCCTGCCAGGAACCCCGGCAACGCAGTTTATGAGCATATGGCAGAATGTCTGCCGGGACATTACCTCACTTTCAGTGCTTCCGGGCTGAAAGATTACTGTTACTTCCGATTAGAAAGCCATCCACATACAGACAGCTATGAAGAAACCGTTGCCCACACAAAAGAGCTGCTATTACAGTCCATCCGCCGGCAGATGGTTTCCGATGTTCCTATCTGCACCTTTCTTTCCGGCGGGTTGGATTCCAGTCTGGTCTCCTCGGTCTGTGCAGAAGAATTAAGGAAAGAAGGGCAGACTCTTTCTACCTATTCCTTTGACTTTACGGATAATTCCCGTTACTTTAAGGCAAATGATTTTCAGCCCTCCGAAGACCGTCCCTTTGTGGATATTATGAAAAACTATCTTAAGAGTGAGCATCAATATCTGACCTGTGACAACCGCTCCCAGGCTGACTTACTCTTTGCTTCCATGAAAGCCCATGACCTTCCATGTATGGCTGACGTTGACTCATCCCTGCTCTTCTTCTGCCGGGAAGTCAGTAAGCAGCATAAGGTAGTCCTGACCGGAGAATGTGCCGATGAAGTTTTCGGCGGCTATCCGTGGTTTCACCGGAAGAATTTTCTTTCCTGCAACACGTTTCCATGGACACCGGACCTTTCTTTCCGCAAATCCTTCTTAAAAGACGAAATTGCAGATGAGCTGTCCTTAGATTCCTATGTGCAAAGTTCTTATGAAAATGCCATTACAGAGGTCGATATTCTGCCATCTGACAATGATACGGAATGCAGCCGCCGGCGTATTTCCTATCTTAACATCCGCTACTTTATGCAGACTCTGCTAAACCGCATGGACCGCACCAGTATGTTCTCCGGTCTGGAAGCCCGCGTTCCTTTTGCAGATAAAAATCTGGTTTCCTATGTCTTTAATGTGCCATGGGAAATGAAAGCCAAAGATGGTCTTGTAAAAAACCTTTTGCGGCAGTGTGCGAAAGACTATCTTCCGGACACCATTACTTTCCGCAAGAAAAGTCCTTATCCTAAGACCTACCATCCTTACTATGAACAGCTCCTGCGTCAGCGTCTGAGTGCACTGCTGACCACCGGGGAAAGTCCCCTTCTTGCACTGATTGATAAAGAAAAGACTATGCAATTCTTAAATCAGGAAGGAGACTATGGCAAACCATGGTATGGCCAGCTTATGGCAGGTCCTCAGATGATTGCTTATCTCCTGCAGATTCATTACTGGCTCAGTGAATATAAGATTGACCTTCATTTATAATCTACCGGCATTGGAGACAGCACCACCGGCTGCAGCTGTTTTTCTTTCATGGCTGCAGCAATAGTCTCCTCTAACCGGCAAAAATCCGCCACCAGAGAATGGGGTTTCTTCTGATAATCATCCTGCCGGAAAGGCACAAAATAGATATGCTTCATATTCATCAGCAGTCCGATATTTCTAAGATTCATGGACAAAGCATCATTGGTAGAAATTGCCAGCACCAACGGCTTTTCATTTCTAAGATGCGCTTTGGCTGCCATAAGCACTGTGGTATCTACAATGCCCTGCTGCAGCTTTGCCATGGTATTTCCGGTACATGGTGCAATTGCCATCACATCAAAAAGTCCTGACGGACCGATGGTTTCTGCCTGCACGATACTTTGAATTCCCCTTTCTCCTGTAATCTCCTGCATTCTGTTTTGAAATACTTCCGCTGTCATAAATCTGGTATCCAAAGTTCCTGCATGTCTGGAGTATACCGGAATAACTTTTATTCCTTTTTGCACCAGTGCTTCTGTCGTCCGGAGTATCTTCCCAAAAGTACAGAAAGAGCCGGTAATTCCAAGTCCTAATGTAAGCTTATACTCTTCCATAATCTGCTGCTCCTCTTTCTATCATCCGTGCAAGAATGATTCCTGCACTTTCTGTCAGTATTCTTCCAGGAACGGCAGTAAGATGTTCCACATGAATACCTTTTTCTTCTAACTCCTCTGCCGGAAGTCCGCCACCAGTTGTAATATCCCATAGATATGTTTTCTCATCGCACCATTTTAAGACTGTGTCTATTGAACATGGTTTATCTGCCATATAAAAAATCCACTCAAAGTTCTGCTCCTCTGCATTCTCCTGCCACAAGCTACACCCCATTTCCATTGCCACCCGCTGGCAATCTTCCTTTATATCATAAACAGTTACTTCCGCTTCCAAAGATAAAAGCAGCTTTGCCATGGCTCTTCCACAATAACCAAAACCTGCCACCAGACAGTTTCTTCCTTTCACGCAGCACCTGCTCTTTGTCATTGCTTCTACAAGGCAGCCTTCTGCTGTAAGTCCGGCATTCTCATTTCTAAAGACTTCATCTTCCATATAATCAACCAGCCGTATCCGCCGCCCTGATGGTCTTCGTGTCAGAACCTCCGGGAAACAACCTCCATAAATAACACTTCTCTCCGCTGCATAGGATAATACCATTCCTATTTTTACCCTGCTTCCTCTGATTCTGCCATCCTCCTCCAATGCCCGCAACGGTAATACAATAATCTGACACTGCATCAGTCGCCGGATATTCTGCTCCGTTATTTCTATGATTCCAATTCCTGATTCCGTCAGACAACGTTTCAATGCCGGTGTTCTTTCATCTGCTCCAATGATTGCGATTTGCATTTCATCCCTCCTTGCCTTGCAATCGTCTGTTATTACTATATGCGGATGCTCCATTTTGTTACCGACAGCAAAAGAAAACAGAACCGGTCTGCACCGATTCTGTTTTCCTTTATCTGTTTTCTTTTTATCTGCTATTTTTTAAACTGCTACAATAACACCGCCATTATTGGCATACATGGTGCTGACTCCTGCAGTATCTACAATTCTGATATCTTTAAATTTTGCCAGCTTTTCCAATTTTTCTTTTACCTGTTTTGCACGTTCCGGACAATTGCAATGTGCGATGGATAAAATCTTCTTTTCACACTCTTTCGTTCTCTTTACAATTTCATTAACCATATAGTCCAATGCCTTTGTCATTCCTCTTGCCTGTCCCAGCTGACAGATTGTACCCTCGGGCGTGGCCCCCATTACCGGCTTGATATTTAATGCCCCGGCAACCCAGGCTTTCAGGTTACTGAGTCTGCCGTTTTTACGCAGAGTCTCTAAAGTCTCTAATACAAAGAAGGTCTGCTGGTCTTTAATATATTTTTCTGTCTCAGCAACCACTTCTTCAAAGCTCTTTCCGGCTTCCTCTGATTCCTGTATCTTTTCTGCAATCAGAGTCTCTCCAATGGATGCGGAACAGGAATCAAATACATGAATCTGTTTTGCCATATGTTCTTCTAAATAAAGCTTCTTTGCCAGCTCTGCACTGTTATAAGAACCGCTTAATTTACCGGAAAGTGTTACTACATATACATGCTCTGCTTCTCCTAAATATGCTTCCACATATCTCTGTGGAGATGGGCAGGATGACTTCGGGCTATGCCTGCTTTCCTTTACCCTGCGAATAAACTCCAGTTGATCAAAGGATTCATCATCCACCACATGGTATCCATCTACCTCAAGCTCTAACGGAACAGACTGGAATCTTCCATCTGCTTTCATATCATCAAATAACTCTCCACAGCTGTCTACTATGATTTTGTAGCTCATTTTCTATCCTCCTGATTGCGTGGTCATCTCTCTTATAGTATGTACGCAATGTTTAAAATTATATATTATGTTTTCCTTTGTAATAACAAGTAGTTTTCATTACTACGTCATATTATCATAAATATTACGTTTTGAAAAGAGGATATTTAAATTTTTATAATATTTCACAAATATTTTATTTTTTCAGGAAAGTAAGTACCCGCATTGTCTCATTTTTCATATAAAATAAGGAACTATCACCGGTATAATAATCCCCGATATGCCCTTCTTCAATGAAAAACTGCTGTGCCTGCCCATAAACTGCCTCATCCTCAAACTTCATCTGTACAGGGTGGCTGTCAAGCTCTGTAAATAATGCTCCGATATCTTCCGGATACCAGTCCTTAAAATAACAATTTTCCTGCACAAAATAACTGTCATCCAGGCAATTGCATTCCGGCAATGAAAAATTCACATTGGGACTGTGGGTCTGAAATAACTCTTCTGTAGTTGCAGTAAAAAAGCAATAATCTACCACTTCAGCTACATCTCCGAAGTCATCCGGACTGTTGGAAGTTGGATTACCCCAGGTAGTATCCATATAATAATAGGCTCCATCCAGTTCGATGAGATTCCATGCATGTGGTTCTCCATTGGCAGTTCCTGTCACTATCGTACATGGAATATCTAATAAATCCATCAGATATTTTGTGGCACAGGCATAGCCCTGGCACACCGTTCTTCCCTCTAGAAATACACTGATGATATTCTGATTATTCTCTGCATTAAGGTCATAATTTACCGTACGCACCAGCGTATCAAATATAAACCGCGCTTTCTGGTAATCACTGTCCTCGGATGAAATGCCGCCAAGCAGTACGTCGACCTTTTCATCAATTGCCGCCTGTGTCTCCTGTCTTGCAGCTTCATCCATTGTATACTTCGGTGCAAACTTAAGCCCGGTCAATACACCCGCACGGGAATATTCCGTATAGGAATAGCCATCCACCCAGAAGAGTCCACCATAGTCTGCCATAATTGCTTCATACATTTTTGCCAGTACGTCTTTATCTAATGTAGCAACTGTCACCTCTTCCCGATGATTTAAAATAGCATCCAGCATCTCATCATAAACAAGCTGTTCTTCTTCCGTAAGCTGGCCATATACATATTTTTCCTCTGAAACCGACTCTACCGGAAGCAAGGTATTATCCGGTATCTGCCCATTGATATCTTCTACTACTTCATCTACCCATTCTTCAACGGATGACGTATTACAGCCGGTAAACAGAAATGCCATAAGTATTCCTGCAATACCGGTTAATAATCTTTGTTTTCTCATATCATTTCCTTTCGATCTGCTTCTTTTCATAGACATTCTACAATACTTTCTCTGTTTTTTCTATCCGGTTTGTGTTACACTTTAAAAATGAGGAGGATACTATGATTGCAATACAACTTTTACAGGTAAAGGATTTTATGAATAAATTACTTCGCACGGATTTATTTGACCACTTCTTATTATCAGAAGCTACCATCCGTGGAAAAGGTTCCTATGAAATCGACGGACATCTTGTACCGGATTTCTACAGTCCGGAAGAACTGGATGAACTGGAACTAACCGGTTTAAGCTGCCTGCCTTTTGGCATGCTGCGTGAAAACTGCTTCGCCCTGATCAAGGGAAAACATACCCCCTCCTATTTCCGCTTTATCTTTCAGCTTTCTCCAAAGAATCTTAAAAATACTCTGGAAGTAAGTAAAAGTGGTCTGACTACCCAGGATTTGAATGGAGTTTTCTTAAACATCAAATTTCAGGATGGTATTCTTTCCTGTACCAATGGTGTATCTTACCGCAGTTTTACCTTAGACCACACCTTCGACCAGGAATGGGATCTGCTGATACGAAAATTTTTTGCCGGGCATGATATCCCCTATACTGATATCAACTAATTTTCTTTACTTTTAAAATAAATTATGCTATTCTAAGCATAGCCGTATGGCTAGATAATTTTTGTGGAGGTACTATAATGAACGGTACAGTTAAATGGTTTAATAACCAGAAAGGTTACGGATTCATCTCTGATGCAGAAGGTAATGATGTATTCGTACACTACTCAGGACTTAACATGGATGGTTACAAATCCTTAGAAGAAGGCGCAGCAGTAGAATTTGACGTAACAGAAGGCGCTAAAGGTCCTCAGGCAACTAACGTAACAGTAATTAAATAGTTGCAATAATCAAGGTTTTTCAATGTACCTTTCTCAGATATAGAATTTGATTTTTAATAATGATTTTTTATGTTGATTAAGATATAACGAACGAATTTGATTAAGAAAAATGGGATTGCTCCCTTCGGTATTACTACCGTTGGCTGCAATCCCGTTTTCTTACCTGTATGCAAACAACATAGAAACTGCTGCTCCGATAAAAATAAAGAAATCGGAAATATTAAATACAATTCTTGAAAAGCGTTTCCACGGTGTATCAAAGCGGATATAATCCACCACATGCTTCTTATGAATTCTGTCCCAGAGATTGCTTAATCCGCCGCCAACCATCATACTCATACCGGTTTTCAGTCCTGTAGTTCCTCTTCTTAATACAAACCCATATATGGTCATCAGTCCTGCCATACATGCACTGTGTAACCCCAGCATAATTTTCGGTTTCTTCGCTAAAAGATTCAATGCGGCTCCATTGTTATAATATTTTTCAATTACAACCGGAAGCTTTGGAACTCTTCTTTCTTTTCCCAACGGCTCCTTCTTATCAATCCGCTGCTTGATTCCTTCATCCAGCCCGAAAATGGATACCACCAGTAATAAATATTTCATGGAAACTCCTCCTTCTTTTGTCCTGCCTGATTCCTTCTACCCTTTTCTTTCTCTCTTTCTATTCCGCCTGCTCTATAATTCTATGTCAGCAATCACATCCCGCAGTGCTTTTGCTGACGCATGAAGCCTTGCCCGCTCTTCTTCGTCTAATGACACCGGAAGAATCTGCTCCACGCCACCGGCATCCACCACTGCCGGCATGCTCAGTACGATATCGGAAATGCCATATTGCCCATGCATCAGACTGGACACCGGAAGCACCGAATGTTCATCCCGGACAATACATTCACAAATCCGCTTAATCGCCATTGCAATCCCATAATAGGTTGCCTGCTTACGCTCTATGATTTCATAAGCACTGTTCTTTACTTCTTCATATATACGCTTCGTATGACTTTCATATTCCTCATAGCCACGCAGCTTATAAATCTGTTCCAACGGAATACCGGATACGTTGGCAGAACTGAATACCGCCACCTCGCTGTCTCCGTGTTCTCCTACAATAAATGCATGCACACCACGATTGTCGATGCCAAGCTGTTTTCCCAGCATATTTTTTAACCGGGCCGTATCCAATACAGTTCCGGAACCGATTACCCGGTTTTCCGGAAAACCGGATAATTTCAATGCTGCCAGCGTCAGTATATCCACCGGATTCGATACGATGAGTAATATGCCACGACACCTTCTGTTAGCAATTTCCGGGATAATATTTTTGTAAATGGCTACATTTTTCTTTACCAGCTCAAGCCTTGTTTCTCCCGGTTTCTGGTTCGCTCCCGCCGTAATGATAATAATGTCGGCATCCACAATGTCATCATAACTGCCGGCATATATTTTCATCGGTGCAGCAAATGGCATTCCATGGCTGATATCCATGGCCTCTCCTTCCGCTCTTGCTTTATCCACATCAATTAAAACCAGTTCAGAAAAGAGCTTGCTCTGCATCAGTGTAAATGCAGTGGCAGAGCCGACAAACCCACATCCGATAATGGCTGCCTTTCGTAAATCAATTGCATGTTCCTGTTTCATCTTTACCCTCCTGCTTCGTGTTTTCTATATAGAATCCCACAGAAGCAGTTATTCTATGCAAACAAGAACCTCTTATGTCCGGCGCAATTGTTCGAAGGTCTGATAGAGATTTAATGTTCCATAGCCCCATTCCCGGTTCGGATAGACTCTGCTTTCTAGCCGCACCGCGCCGCGGATAAAATCATTTTTAATTTCTGCATTTGTAATATCAGTATTATAACCACGCTCTACTGCCCATTCCAGATACAGTGCTGCAGCTCCTGCAGTAATTGCCGCTGCAATGCTGGTACCACTTCTTGCCTCAAACCGGTTGCCCGGTACCGGTCCAATTACATTGACACCCGGTGCTGCAAAATCCGGCTTTACCTGTCCCGATGCAGTGTATCCTCTGCTGGAATTCAGATAAATACTGCCATTTCCTGCATTGTATCCACCTGCTGTCATCGGTGCAGCTGCATTTCCCGGCATGGTAATCGTCGTATCCGGATTAGAGCGGATAAAGGAAATATCACCGGCAATCAGTCCGGTAATCGGAAGCCACATGTGATACCTTCCTTCTATACTATAATTGCCATTTACCTCAATCGTCCAGATGCCTCTGGTGGGCTGGTCAAACCGGATATAAATAAGCTGATCTCCTGTGGCAGTGCCAACAATGCGGTAATCAATGGTAACCTGTGTATTTTCAAATACAAAACGGTATACCTCTCTGCCATCCTGCTGCACCCGGACACCTGCCGTCCGCTCTCCCGTTGGCGATATAATCTGCACCGAATAAAGCTCCGGAGCCTTTGCCCACATTTCAATATGGAAACCCTCCACTGGATCTTCCACATTTACTTCTACCACATCACTCTGCTGCCCGAATGCAACTTCTCCGTAATAATGATGTCTGGCAGTAGCTTCATTCCCTGCTGCTACCACAACTGCCGTATTACGCTTTAAGGAAACATAATTAAGATAATACGAAATCACACTGTTTCCACTGTGATCCCCGGAATTGCTTCCAAGCCCAAGATAAATCACCAGAGGGCGGCGATATCGTTCCGCCAGTCTGGTCAGATATGCCACCCCCGCCATAATATCATTTTCCTGATAAGCCTTTGCACCTTCCGGAATATAATAAAAACGCCTTAAATATTCCTTTGCCGGCTTCAGCTTTACCATGGCAATCTGTGCATAGGGTGCTACTCCGGCAAATTTCTCCGAAAGTTTTTCGCTTCCTGCCGCAAGACCTGCCATAAAGGTACCATGTCCTTCTTCATCCCGGTGAGGTACTACCCGAAGAGGTGCATCTGTTAACAATGCCATATCGATCTGTTCTTTTGTATATTCCGTTCCATAGAGGAATCCCTCTGGTGTATCTCCGCTTTGAATGCTCTGATCCCAGATTCTTAATATACGGCTGCTGCCATCGGAATTACGGAATACTTCATTCTGATAATCAATTCCGGTATCCACAAATCCAATCAGAACACCCTGCCCTCTCAAAGCAAGATTTGGCTGACTCTGTACCCTTATGATTCCGCCTGCCTGCAATGCCTCTTCGTCTAATGTGGTAAAACATTTTGGAATTGCCGAATAGGTATACTGGTCAATATCCAGCTTCGGCAAGCCTGCACTCTGCAAATAGACTACATTAAAATCTTTATCAATATTCTGGATACAGTCTTCCGGAAGATATTCATTTTCAAGTCTCAGATAGGAAACCAGAAGGTCGTAATATTCTTCCGAGTATGGTGCGTCTTTACAATCTTCCATATAAGCTCCGGCACTTATTTTCTTTTATTTTATTCGTTTACCGGTAATGCTGCCACTCCACGCATAGTGATAAGCGGACCGCCCTTTTTCTCAATATAATCTCTTGTAATCGTTACCTGGCCGATGTTTTCGTCCTTTGGAATCTCATACATGATATCTAACATAAATTCTTCAATAATGGAACGAAGTGCTCTGGCTCCGACCTTCTTCTCTTTTGCTTTCTCTGCAATTGCCCGCAATGCATCCTCTTCAAATACAAGATTCACTTCGTCTAATGCCAGAAGCTTCTGATACTGCCTGATGATAGCATTTTTCGGCTCCTTTAAAATACGAACCAGCATATCAACGGTAAGCGATTCCAAGGTAAAGAGAATCGGAAGTCTTCCGATAAACTCCGGTATCATTCCAAACTTCTTTACATCTTCTACCGTTACTTTCTGTAACAGATTCTCATCATTATCATATTTATCCTTCAAATCTGCCTGGAAACCAATGGATGCCTGCTTATTGAGACGTTCTTTGATAATCTCTTCAATATCCGGGAAAGCTCCACCACAGATAAAAAGAATATTCTTAGTGTTAACGGTAACCATCGGAACCATGGCATTCTTGCTGCTGGCTCCCACCGGCACTTCCACTTCTGCGCCTTCAAGAAGCTTTAACATTCCCTGCTGTACGGATTCTCCGCTGACATCACGCTGGTTGGTATTCTTCTTCTTGGCGATTTTATCAATCTCATCAATGAAAATAATGCCATGCTCTGCCCGCTCTACATCATTATCTGCAGCTGCAAGCAATTTGCTGACAACACTTTCGATATCGTCTCCGATATAACCTGCCTCGGTTAAGGAAGTCGCATCTGTAATTGCCAGCGGCACATCCAGAAGTCTTGCCAGTGTCTTCACCAGATAAGTCTTACCACTTCCGGTCGGTCCAATCATTAACATATTGGATTTCTCGATTTCAATATCATCCATCGTATCGGTTGCCACACGTTTATAGTGATTATAAACTGCCACAGACATTACCTTCTTGGCATATTCCTGACCAACCACATATTCATCCAGGCTTGCCTTAATCTTATGTGGTGCCGGAATCTTCTTAATATCTAATTTCGGAGCTTCTGCTTTCTCTTCTTTGGTTTTCTTTTTCTTAATCTTCTGACTCTGCGGCATAAAGCCCTGCAGATCAGAAAGATTAATCATACTGATATTGGGCATCTGACCATTTGGCATAAAATCACCCATTGGAAATCCTGAGTTATTCATGCTGTCGAAGGTTCTCTGCATACAGTCTTTGCAAATGCAGATATTATTCGGAATCTTTATCATCTGACCGGCAACGCTTTCCGGTCTGCGGCAGATGTAACAGATTTCTTCGTATTCATCCTTCTTCTCATCTGTGTTCTCTTTCGTTGCGTCTTCTACAGTATCTATATTTTCAAGTTCTCTCTTGTCTTTATTCTCTGCCATATCTGATTCTCCTATTCTCTCAAATCTGTTTTAAGATTCTAAAACATTGCTTTTATTATAATTCAAGCCGGTTTTAATCTCAACCTTCGCAGCCATAATTTTATAAAATCTTCATATATGACAAAACCTGATGTTTTTTACTATTTTTCGAAATTTGCAACCGTTATTTGACATTATTCCATATTAATGATAAACTTTTTATGTAATTTATTAAATTTTTATAAACCAAGGAGGACTTGAAAATGGGCGTTGCATCATTAGTATTAGGAATTATTGCAATCGTTGTTGATGTATTCACTATTGGTGTTTACGGATGGATTGGAGCAATCTTAGGTCTTATAGGAACTATCTTAGGTGCTATCGGACATAAGAATCAGGCTAAATGTGCTACCGGCGGACTTGTATGTTCTATCATCGGATTAGTATTAGGCTTACTGCTTTACATCGCATGTGTTGCATGCGTTGCATCTGCAGGTTTGTTATAATAGAACCGACTTTTTAAAAGGGTGATACTATGTCGATTTATCTTAACATTCTGGGATTTCATATCCCATCATACGGACTTATGATTACCCTTGGGGTAATCCTTGCAAATGTATTTGCACTTTACCCCCTTAAGAAATATAAGTTGATTTTTGATGATTTTCTTATATTAGAAGCATACACATTACTTGGCGCCTTTATAGGCGCCAAGCTTTTGTATCTTATCATTTCTTATCGGGAAATTGACTGGTCCCGTTTTTTAGAACCCAAGTATTTTAATTATATCATGTCAAGTGGATTTGTATTCTATGGTGGACTCATTGGCGGACTTCTCTGCTTTCTTTTTGCTGGAAAATTCCATCATATCAACAGCAAGCCTTATATTACACACCTGATTTATCTGATTCCATGGATTCACGGTTTCGGACGCATCGGCTGTTTTCTTGCCGGCTGCTGTTATGGCATTCCATATGACGGTCCTTTTGCTGTACAGTTTCCGGAAGGCTCTCTGGCACCATCGGATACGACACTGTTTCCGGTTCAGTTAGTAGAAGCAATCTGTCTTCTGATTCTTGCGATTGTACTTGCTGTGCTGGATTTAAAGAAATCTTATCCCCATACCATTGCCATTTATTTCATCGTCTATGGTATTCTCCGGTTCCTGTTAGAATATGTGCGTTACGATGCCGTCCGCGGCCATCTTTTAGCACTCTCCACTTCCCAGTGGATTAGTCTTGGATTCGTAGTGGGAACCGTATGCTATCTTATCCGGGCGGCACATAAGCAAAAGAAAGATATGGTTCCATAACGGGAAACAAAAAATCCTGCAATATGGAAGTTTGTTCTTACATACTTTCCATACTGCAGGATTTTTTATAAATTTGAATGTGCTTTCGAAACACATTCTGTCATGCTCTTTTCAAAGCTTTATCACAACTCTTATAACAGTTCTTTTAAGATTTTATTTACCATTCCAGGATTTGCTTTACCCTTCATGGCTTTCATGGTCTGACCTACTAAGAAGCCAATTGCCTTTTCTTTCCCATTGCGGTAATCTTCTACCGACTGTGGATTCTCTTCGATGACTTTGGCAATAGTATCACGCAATGCACCTTCGTCATTTACAGTCTTTAATCCATGCTCTTCTACATATTTATCCGGGTCGATATCCTCTGCAAAAATCTGCTCAAATACTTCTTTTGCCACATTGCCATTGATGGTTCCGGCATCAGTAAGCTCGATTAATTTTGCCAGATTTTCCGGTGAAAATGCGATATCCTCCGGGTCTTTATTCTGCTCCTTTAAGATTCGCATGGTCTCACCCATCAGCCAGTTGGATACTTTCTTTGGCTTATTGCAGATTGCAGTTGTTGCCTCAAAAACATCTGCCATTTTCTTTGCAGATGTTAAAATGTTGGCATCATATTCCGGCAGGCCGAATTCATCCTGATAACGCTGACGTTTTGCTTCCCGAAGCTCCGGCTGGCTGTCTTTTATGCGTTGTAACCATTCATCACTGATGACGATTGGAACCAAATCCGGTTCCGGGAAATAACGGTAATCCTGTGCATCCTCTTTGGAACGCATGGCATAGGAATATCCCTGGTCATCATTCCAGCGTCTGGTCTCCTGAACCACCTTTTCGCCAGACTCAATCAAATCAATCTGTCTTGCTGTCTCTGCTTCAATGGCTCTTGCAATTGCTTTAAAGGAACCGATATTTTTCATCTCGGTACGGGTACCAAATTCTTTTGCTCCTACTTCACGGACAGATAAGTTGACATCTGCACGCATGGAGCCTTCCTGCATCTTACAGTCGGATGCACCAAGATACTGCACAATCATTCTCAATTTATCAAGATAAGCAATGACTTCCTCTGCAGAACGCATATCCGGCTCAGATACAATCTCAATCAGTGGCACACCGGAACGGTTATAGTCCACCAGGGAAACATCTTCCCAGTCATCATGGACTAATTTTCCCGCATCCTCTTCCATATGAATCTCATGGATTCCAATGGTTTTCTTTCCTTCGGAAGTCTCAATCTCAATGCCGCCATCGTGGCAGATTGGAAGATAAAGCTGGGAAATCTGATAGTTCTGAGGATTGTCCGGGTAGAAATAGTTCTTCCGGTCAAATTTACAATACTGGTTGATTTCACAATTCATGGCAACACCTACTGCCATGGCATATTCTACCACCTGTTTATTTAAAACCGGAAGAGAGCCCGGCATACCGGTACAGACCGGACAGGTGTGTGTATTTGGTGCACTTCCGAATGCAGTAGAACAGCCACAGAAGATTTTGGTCCTGGTTGCCAGTTCCACATGGACTTCCAGTCCGATGACGGTTTCATACTGTTTACTCATAATCTTCTTTTCCTCCTATTCTGCTGCTAACGGGCTGTGCTGATATGGTCTTGTCTGTTCAAAGGCATATGCGGCACGGATGATATTCTTCTCCTTGAAGCAGTCTCCAATCAACTGCATGCCAATCGGAAGCCCCTTGCTGTCGATGCCGCATGGCAGGCTGATTCCCGGAAGTCCTGCCAAGTTCACCGATACGGTATAAATGTCGCCTAAATACATTTTCAGCGGGTCGCTTAAGGACTCTCCCAACTTCGGAGCGGTGGTCGGTGCTGCCGGTCCTAAGATAACATCATATTTTGCAAATGCTTTATCAAATGCCTGCTTAATCAATGCTTTCGTACGCAGTGCTTTTAGATAATATGCATCATAATAACCGGAACTTAAAACAAAGGAGCCTAACATGATACGACGTTTTACTTCTGCTCCGAAGCCTTCGGAACGGGATTTCTTATACATGTTGTGAAGTCCTTCGTAGTCTTTCGTACGATAGCCATATTTTACGCCATCAAAACGGGCAAGGTTGGAGCTTGCTTCTGCATCTGCAATTACATAGTAAGCAGGGATTGCATATTCTACCAGGCTCAAATCTAACTCTTCTACGATAGCACCTTTTTCTTCTAATTTCTTAGCGGCTGCTAAAATAGCATCCTTTACTTCTGCATCCAGTCCTTCTCCAAAATAATCTCTTGGAATACCGATTTTCATTCCTTTCACATCATCGACTAATGCACTGGTAAAATCGGTCTCTTCTCTCTGAATGGAAGTAGAATCCTTTTTATCATAAGAAGTAATTGTCTCTAAAATGGTTGCGCAGTCTGTCACATCTTTGGCAACCGGTCCTATCTGATCCAAAGAAGAACCATAGGCAATCAGTCCATATCGGGATACGGTTCCATAGGTTGGCTTAATTCCTGTGACACCACAAAATGCACTCGGCTGACGGATGGATCCACCGGTATCAGAACCCAATGCATAAAAGCATTCTTCTGCTGCTACTGCAGCACAGCTTCCACCGGATGAACCACCCGGTACATGCTCGGTATTCCATGGATTTTTGGTCTCTCCAAAAGCAGAGGTCTCTGTGGTACTTCCCATGGCAAACTCATCCATGTTGGTCTTTCCAAGAATCACTGCTCCGGCTTTTTCCAGATTTAATACTGCTTCTGCGGTATAAGTCGGAATAAAGTTATATAAAATTTTAGAACTACAGGTGGTCAGCATTCCTTTTGTGCACATATTATCTTTGATTGCAACCGGAACTCCTGCCAGCGGTCCTGTCAATGTGCCGTCATCAATGAGCTTCTGCACTTCTGCCGCACGCTTCATTGCACCTTCTTCATCTACGGTAACAAAACTGTGTACCGCATCTTCTTTTGCTGCAATGGCATCTAAGGCGGCTCTTGTAGCTTCTTCTACTGATACTTCATGGGCTTTGATTTTCTTTCCAAGCTCTACTGCTGTCAGTGATAATAAATTCATCTTCTGCCGCCTCCTTTACTGATCTACGGTCTTTGGTACAACAAATGCCCGGTCTCTGCGCTCCGGCGCGTTGGCAAGGGTATCCTCGCCGCCGTCACCATTGGTTACTACATCTTCCCGGAATACATTATGCACCGGAAATACATGGGACATCGGTTCTACACCGGATGTATCCAGTTCGTTTAATTTATCAATATAATCTAACATGCTTTCCATGTCTTTTTTTGCTGCTGCTTTTTCCTCTTCGGAAAGCTCAAGCTTTGCAAGGATTCCAACGTATTCCATGGTTTCATCTGAAATCACATTTGCCATTGTTTTTCCTCCTTAATCACGTACTTTGATATGAACTTCTCTTAACTGCTGCTCGGTTACTTCGTTTGGTGCTCCGCACATTAAATCCTGTGCATTTCCGTTCATCGGATAAGCAATGACTTCACGGATATTATCCTCGTTACGCAGTAACATAATCATACGGTCAATGCCAGGAGCCATTCCTGCGTGTGGCGGTGCTCCAAACTGAAATGCATTGTATAATGCTCCGAATTTATTTTTCAGCACTTCTTTATCATAACCTGCGATTTCAAAAGCTTTCTCCATAATCTGCATATCATGGTTACGGACTGCACCGGAGGAAAGTTCCACACCGTTGCAGACGATATCGTACTGGTATGCTAAGATGTCCAGCGGATTCATGGTATTGAGTGCCTCTAAGCCGCCCTGAGGCATGGAGAATGGGTTATGGGTAAATCCGATTTTCTTGGTCTCCGGGTCACGCTCGAACATTGGGAAATCATTGACATAACAGAAACGGTATGCATCTTTCTCAATTAAATCCAGCTTCTCGCCTAATTCATTCCGAATCATGCCTGCATAATATGCGGCACGCTCTTCTTTATCTGCCATGAAGAAAATGGTATCTCCTACTTCAAGACCTGCCAGCTTTCTGAATTCTTCTTTCGTGTCATCCGGGATAAATTTGTCAATCGGTCCCTTATAGCTTCCATCTTCTAATACTTCCAGATATCCTAAGCCACCCATTCCGATTCCGGTTGCAAATTTCAAAAGTTTCTCATGGAAACCTTTGGACATCTCTGCATGTACGCGGATGGCTCTTACGGTCTTTCCGATAAATGGCTTAAAGGTACATCTCTGGAAGAACTCTGTCACATCGATGATACGAAGTGGATTCCGAAGGTCCGGTTTGTCACTTCCGAACTCTAACATTGCCTGCTTATAACTGATGATTGGATACGGTGCTTTCGTTACTTTGCTGCCTTCCGGTGCGAATTTCTCAAAGGTTGCAGAAAGTACTTCTTCACCAATCTTAAATACATCTTCCTGGGTTGCAAAACTCATTTCAAAGTCAAGCTGATAGAACTCTCCCGGTGAACGGTCTGCTCTTGCATCCTCATCACGGAAACATGGTGCAACCTGAAAATATTTATCAAATCCGGATACCATCAGAAGCTGTTTGTACTGCTGTGGTGCCTGTGGCAATGCATAAAATTTTCCTTTGTATTTTCTGGATGGCACGATGTAATCTCTTGCGCCCTCCGGAGAAGATGCACAAAGAATCGGAGTCTGAATCTCTAAGAATCCCATTTCTGTCATTTTCTCTCTTAAGAATGAAATTACCTTGGAACGGAAAATAATATTGTCTTTTACTTTCTGGTTTCTCAAATCCAGATAACGGTATTTCAACCGGACATCCTCACGGACTTCCTTACTGGTCATTACTTCAAATGGAAGCTGTGTATAAACCTCTCCTAAAATATCTACGCTCTTTGCCTCTAATTCAATGGTTCCGGTCGGAATCTTTGGATTGTAGGTCTCTTCATCTCTTTTTTCAATCAGACCTTCTATGGAAACTGCCTGCTCCTTGCGGATTCCCTCTAACAGTTTTCCATCCCGGATTACAATCTGCATTACTGCATACATATCTCTTAAATCAATAAAGGATACGCCGCCATGGTCACGGATATTCTCTACCCAACCTGCTACCCGAAGTGTCTTTCCAATGTCGTTTTCGCTTACCTGATTTAAGGTTACGTCTCTGTAAATGTTGCTCATCTTATCTACTCCTTTTCTGATATGATTGTCAGCCCGGAGTATAAAAATAACCCCGGAATACTGACTCGTATTCCGGGGCGAATAATCTTCTTATCCGCGGTACCACCCGCATTGGAAAATGAATGCTTCATCTTCCCTCTCTTCGTGCGTAACGTGCACTACGTACTGACCTACTGTAATTCAGCCAGTCGGCTCCAGAGTGTTCCCTTTGCTTTCTCTTCCAAACAGCGCTCTCAGTCGGTGACGCTGTATTCCTGTCGGCCTCTAAAAGTAAGAGTCTCTTTCCCAGCTTTTGCAACTATATCTCCTAGTTGTTGACTATGATAGCACTGCTTTTTTTGTTTTGCAAGTATTTTTTACAAATCTGATGCTATTTTTTCACTATGTCCTTTATATTATCCAATTTTATTTTATATAATGAACATAATCTGTTTTTCTCGGAGCGGCGTCTTTTGCCGGTTCTTTTGCATAGCCGATGACACAGTTTCCAATGCCTTCGTAATCTCCTTCAATGCCAAGTTCCTTTAAAATTGCTTTTCCCTCTTCCCGCTCAAAAGTTTCTTTTGCACGGTGAATCCAGCAGCTTCCAAGGCCTAATGAATGTGCTGCCAGCATCAGATTGCCCATAACGAGGCTTCCATCATAAAGATAGGTGGGACGGCTCTTATCTGCTAACACCACCAGTACCACCGGTGCTCCATAAAACGGATCGCCGGTTGTTCCCATAATCTCAGCATTTACCTTGGAAAGTCTGTCCCTTACTTCCTTATTGGTAACTGCAAGTATAATCGGTGACTGCCTGCCCATTCCGGTAGCCGCATAAGTTCCGGCTTCAACTACTTCTGCAGTCAGCTCTTCCGGCACCATATCTTCCTTATAACCTCTGATACTTCTTCTTGTCTCCATTGCTTTTATGATCTCGTTCATTCCTTACTGCTCCTTTCTGATGCTCCGGCGGAAAATTTCATCCGCCTCTTTTACTACTTCTATCTCTCCGGTCTCAATCATATGATTGATGCGGTTCATATACCAACTGTCACTGATTCCAAGGGGATATTTTAACAACAGATTTCCAATAAGTCTTGCCTGTATGATTTCGCCCTCCGGCAGTTCTCTTCGAATCAGAAAATCATAAAAATCCTCTTTTACGCCAACCAGACAGCCATTTATCAGAACCCGAAGAGGTGCATCCTCTTCTTTAAGTTCGTCCCATCTGGATGCAAATACTTTCTGCTCATGCTCTGAAAGTTCCTTTTCCAATGGGAGGAATCGATAAAACTGTCCGGCATCTACTTCTCCCCAGGAAGAATAACGTACCGTCGTATTTTCCTCTTCTCTTACATAATCCGGCAGACGTACCACGGATATCGCGCATTCATATTTCCGCAGCACACTGACTGCATGGCAGAGTCCGCACAGGGAATAAGGCTTGTTGCTGTACCAGATACGGAAAGATTCTCCCTGCTTTGCGAACTGCTCCATCCGCTGCAGCTCTTTCCCATAGGTTTCCACTGTCTGCTCTAATTCTTCCCGCTCCTCTTTTTCATCCTCATTCCAATAGACACCATACTGTTCTAAGATTATCTGCTTCCGGTATGTACTATCCAGCGGTTCCTTCAGGCTGCCAATGTCCAACATAAATGGCAGTATAATGACCTCCGCAGAAGTTCCGCCAACCGCTTCTCCTGCAAACATGTCTTCAAATGTGGCTTTGTCCGGCTTTTCCCCAAGCCATGCGGTTGGTCCATCCTCATAATCCGGCTGCTGATAGTTCTTCGCAAGCTTCATGGCTACGCCTTCGCTCTCGCCAAATAAGATTTCTATCATCTACACTTCTCCCTGCTCTATGAGATATTCTAAGAATGCTTCGCATCCGCGTGTTACATCCGCATAAGTCTTATCGAACCTGCCGCTATACCATGGGTCAGATATTGCTGCCTGCTCTCCGGCAAAGGAAAGCAGCATGGATATTTTACCGCCACGATGCCCGGTTATCCGCTCGATTCCCCGGATGTTGCTTTCGTCCATCCCTATGAGGTAATCATAAATCTCATAATCGGATTTTGTCAACTGTCTCGCCCGCTTGTCCCGAAAATCGGTCTCCGGCTTATTTCCGATTCCATGCTTCTTAAGCTCCGCCTGCGCCGGCGGGTAAATCGGATTCCCAATGCCATTCCAGATTTCTTCGGTGCTGGTGGCAGCCGAGGCTATCTCGAATCGGTCGGTGAGGCCTCGTCTGGCGACGAGGTCCTTTAGGATGAATTCTGCCATGGGGGAACGGCAGATGTTGCCGTGGCATACGAATAATACTTTAATCATAGTTTTGTTTCTCCTTGTTTTGCCCCGGAATGCCCTGTTTTGCATGGGTTTCTGGGGTTATTGTGATATGCTCTGAAAATGCGGATTGTGGCAAATCAGCGCAAGATTGAGCAAGTTGCTACTACCTGTTAGTAGTAAACTTAGTAGTAAAACGAAACTTCTTACTACTAAGGATTTTTCTGTTCCTTCTGCAACTGACCAAATACTTCATCCCATTCTTTCTCAACACGCCACTCATCATTTTCTAATATTACTGCTTTTCCGTCAGCATTATACTTGGTGTTATCTGACGCCATTTTATAAGATTTTTCACTATATTGAGTCATTATGTGTTCCTCCTTTTTGCACTAGATTGCCTCATCTTTAGAAGACATTCAGAAGCCTCGTAGTAATCATGATTTTCTCTGAAATATGGGAAGGTAGCAAATCAAGGCAAGATTTAGCAAGTTGTTAATATTACTTAGTAGTAAAGTTAGTAGTAAAAATATTTTTCTTACTTATAGAATATTTCAAGCAATTGACGCAGATTTCTTATTATCTTTTCTACAATCTATCAAAAAAATCGATTCATCAATAGCCGATTTATACCCTGAATCTTCAATGACTTTTTCTGCAAATCTTTTTTCTTCTTCTGTAAAATAAAAGATAACAACCAAACTTCCATCCGTACAATTAGCCGCCTCATATATTTTTATTTGCGTAAATACGTGTCCTAAACTACTATTACTAGCCAATTTAAACTCAATAATATTTTGATTATTCATTCCCTTTGATACAATAAAATCAGCCTGTCCTCTTCCATTATTAGGTTCTGCATCTACCTTATACGAAGTTCCATACCATACAAACCTAAATAATCTTTGAAGATCTTTTTCTTTTGCAATCTGTTTTCCATTGTAATATAAAGCTAAATATCCATCACATTCTTCTATAATGTGCTTAAAAAATTTCAATCTATTTTTTGCTTCTTCTCTTGCTTCGATATCTTCTGGAATAACATAACCTTCATCAATTACTTTTGCTATAAGTATCTTCGAGTTACTATAGAATTTTTCCAATTCTTCTGTACATTCCTCATGTGCAAGTTTGCTTATCTGTTCTGGATTATTCTCTACATACTTTATATAATAGTCATATAATTCAGGATATTCTTTTGCTAATTCCTTAAATGCATCTTTCTCTATTTTCTTAATACTACGCTCGTTGACACTTCTCTTATTTCTTTTTTGATTATCTTCATATTCAAGAATTGCTTTGGCAATATAATTATTAACGTATGCTCTTAATGAATCATTATCTATCATGCTTCTTACATCATCATAACTGTCAAGAAAATCTTTTCGATTAATCGCTGGTTCATCCTCTCTCAGGATATCTTTAGGAGTTAATAATACATATTCCTTCTTACTTTTTTCACTAGTTATATATGGCAGTTCATACTCTTTACTCACAAAGCTTTCTGTTTCATAATTAAAGTATGCTTTTTCAACATGAAACTTTTTTATGTACTTTTTATCAAGATATTTTCTTGCAAATTCTTCTGTGTAGCTGCATAAAAAGCCCTTTATTAAGTTTACTGTCAAATCACTAATTTTATCCTTACCACTTCCTTCATACAAGAGCATAATCTTTTCAATATGATTCGATTTAGTAATATTATTTGTATTTGTTGCAAACCTTATGTTTTTATACAAAAATCTTGCATATTGTTTTCCCAATGCAGCTCCCTTATTTCCTGACATAGCATACCCTAACCAATTATTAGGAACCTCATTGAATTCAAACCACGCTTTCAACTCTTTATTTGATAAGCCATCACATGCTTTTTGATATAAGAAATGAAAGTACTTTATTATTTCTTCATGTAGCTTTTTATATTCTTCTTTTTCGCTATTGAATATCAACATTGGATCAATAAACAATGGAATGTCACAAACAAAAGATATATCAACAGCACCATAATGCTCAACTACAGAAGAATCAATTCCATAATATTCTGAAAAAAACACTTGAATCCCTCCTTAATTATATAACCGAACTAACCCTAATTATATTATAATCTTATATAATCGTTTTTTCCACAGAAAAAAACACCCCAGCCTAAGCCAGAGCGTCATCCCTTTTCCATATTAAACTACCTTGAACATCTTCTGCGACATCGGTTTCTCCTTCTTCTGCTCAACCTCCGCCTGTGCTTTCTTAAACTCTTCCATCCGTTTCAATTCTTCCTTTGCATCATCAAATCCAATATGCGTGTACACATTCATTGTGACCGATATATCCGAATGCCCCATGAGGTACTGCAGTGTCTTGGGATCCATTCCTGATTTTGCCATGTTGGAACAGTAGGTGTGCCTGCATACATGAGGCGTTATCTTTGGCAATTGCATCCTGTACGTATTGTTATACTTCTGCAAAATAAGTTGGAAGTCTCATCCATAAGTCCCAAGACATATTCGCAGGCAAATCTAGCTTCTGACTGAATGCCTCTCTTTTCGAACTCTCTATTAATCTCGTTCTTCAACGCTACGTATTCCGGAATTTCTGAAAACGTAGTTTTCTTCGCATCACAGTCATCAATAATCTGTTGGCACCTTGCTTGCTCATCATTATTATCTTTTATGTAATCACCAATTCTCGTTATTTTTCCTAAAATCTCGTCTCTATATTTTTTAATTTCAGCCAAGAAAGCCTCAACAGCGCTTTCCTTTTCAACTCTGGCAACATTAGCTAATGTCAAAGAGGATAAAATACTTTGCTGCGTTACTTTGCTCTGTTCCTCAACAAACCAAGCCACTAGTTCACTTACTTTCGTTTGAAAATCACAAAGTGCCTCCTTTTCCTTTTTCAAAAGCTCTTTCTCCTCATGCGCCTTCTGCAAAAACTCCTCAGCTTCTGCAATTGCTTTAGCACAATCTAAAGAATCCCGGTTATTCTTTGCCGAATTGTAGGCGGCTCTTACTTCCTTCTCACGAGCAGCAATCGCCTCTAGTTTTTTCTCATCTTCTGCAATCCGCCTTGTGGCGATTTCCATATTCCTTGAAGCCTCTTCCAATGTCTTCTGACATTTCAAAAATTTCCTATATGCAATTTTCACGTCATCTGCTAAAATTACATTTTTTGCCCGTGTAAGCTCATCAAACAAAGCAATAATGCCCTCTAATTCTTTAATTTCAGCATCAATAATCGCAAAATTAGCATTCAAAGCATCTATATTGTTTTTTGCTGCAACAAGCTTAGAAAAATCCACTTTCTTTTCTTCTAATACACTCTCGCGAATGAACTGATCTATTTTGGCATTGGGATCGTATGACATGATACTTCTAAGTTTACGTCTAAATGCCGCTAGCTGTTGTTCATTGAGACGTAGACCTGTTCTTTGCATGAACTTAGAAAGACCGTCTTTCACATCCATCATCTTTAAACCGTAGAGTTTTTGAAGCTCTGATGCACTATATGAAAAGGTCAAACCATCTTGCTCGTACGTATGATTAATGTCTAGTAATGTCTTACTTTCGATAACATATCTTTGCGTTTTAAATCCATTACCAGAATCCGTATCAATTGCTGTACCAAGGATAAATGTTCTCTCTAGTTCTACTTCTTCCATTTCAAGAACAATATGTGTATAGACATTTGGCATCTTATCCGCCGGTCTCATAAAAGTACCCGCAGTTGCATCAAGTAGTCCTCTCGTATATGACGGCACAGTTCTACTTCCCTTATTTTCAGTTGACTTATTAAATACGGTATCTCCATATAATGCATATTTAATTGCATCAAGTAACACAGATTTACCGTTTCCATTTTTACCAGCAATTAAAGTGAAGAGACCAATCGGAACTGTAATCTGATTAAATCCATACCAATTAACTAATCGAATCTGTTTTAATTTAATCATTCGTCATCCTCCTCTTCTCTAACATCTGAATACGTTACCTCTTCATCATCCAAAACTACATCATTTTTCATATATTCTGCTGTTACCGTCTGGAATTGGGTAATATCCCATCCAAATTGTAATGAAGGGTATAATGTAATAATAGCATCCTCTGATTCATCTTTTATATCATAATCAATCAAATCATATTTCTTGAATATCTTCATCGCTGTAGACAATTTCGACTTGTCCACAGCAACTTCATAAGCCTTAATTTTATCAATTAGATCTCCTCTCATCACAACGTTTTCTTCACTATAGCCTAAATTCTCAAGATAAACCTCCCACAACACAAGAAGTAAATGATACTGTTCGGTTGTGAATGAAACAACATTTGCTCGTTTTAAGCCCACTGCTTCCTCATCTGCTTCATGAGGCTTAAGCATTGCAATTTTTACATTAGTGTCCACAAGCACATCAAAACCAATCATACGAAGATAATCAGATATATCCTGTCTATTAGACTCACGTGAGATAAAAGAATAAAGTTTTTCATCTTTATCACCCACAATAAATGTTGAATCCAAAAGCTTACGGACACAACGTTTGAATAATATATTGTTTTCTTCCTTTATCGAAATACTTAATTTAATATCACCCATTTACAACTTCCTCTTTATCCTTATATTGCTAATCGTTGCAACTTCTGTTTCTATTGTACCTTCCAAAAATTCCACCTCATATGGGAATTCCAAACTTCCAGAGTAAATTATGCTGGCAGCAATCATCATAGCATCATCTCTTGTCTTAATTATCGTTTTATCAGGTACTATACTCTCCTTATCTGCTAATACGCTCTCAAAATAACTTGTAGCCTGCTTAACTCCATAACGGTCTGGATATTCATACAAAAGTTCTCTTGTAAGCCTTGCCTTTTCCTCATCCGACAGCGAACCTGTAATAATTGCCCCTGTCTTAGTGTTCGGTTTACGTTTTTCCCTACGCTCAATTGACTTTCTACCAACGTACTTATAGGACCTTAATGAAAAGCACTTAGCTATAGATTCAATGATTTCTCTTTTTTCGTCTGACTCGAAATCTTTAATTGTCATCAGTAAATCATTCAAGTATGTCTGCATGTTAACATTATTGCTCAATACCATAAGTATCCTAGTTGAGTAAAGGCTATAGTAATTATTTATTTTCTTATCGATGTAATCCATCTCTTTAATGTAATCATAGCTTATAAAACTCTTGATTTCTGCCAGTTGACCATCTACTACTTCACGAGCAGAAATCTCATCTGCATTATAAAAACTCTGATACTCTTTTATCATATTTTCATAAACTTCAGTTTTTACGATTTTCCGAAGCATCTTCTCTATTTCTTCAATGTATCCCGGAATTAGACCATCCTTTTTTATAAAAAAATAGTCGCTAAAGAAATTTTCTAACATCTCATCTCTAATCAGAAACTGCCCCAGTTCATTCGTTTCCGTCATCTTAATAATCATGCGCATTATAGAGCGAATACTATCTTTAAGAATAAGTAGTTCATTCTTCAAATCAGCTACATTATCCGATACTGGAATCAAAATAGTAGAATATGGTCTATGCGTTCTTCCATGGTCAGCAACAAATGCAGTATTTAGTGTGTCATAAATAGAAAAGATATGATTCGTCAGTGCTGCTCTATTATCACGATTAAATATTCTCTCTATCGCTTCAATCATCTTACGACAATATGGCATAACTGTCGCAATATTGTCGCCATTTCGTCCTATCTCTCTTTCAGAAATCCATCCACATCGTCTAAAATACCTAAGAATTGCACCTGCATTTTCTGTCTCTGTTTTCTTACTACTGATATTTTCGTCAGCATTGCTGGATGCTACTTCATCCTCTACAGCATAGGCACAATTCCTCAAATAGAGAATTATAGTATCTTTCGCATCAGTTTCATAAAGTAGAGGCACAGACTTTGACTTTTCAATCAGTTGCAAAATGCACTCATAATATATTCTCTTGTTTTTACAACATAACGGATTGAAAAAACTATCATATTCCGCATTATTAAAAAGTAGCATTTTTTCACCTCTCATCCTGCATAAAAAATGTTTACATACTTTACATTCTACAAATTTAATTATACCAAAAACATTTCCTATATATCAGCCATTTTCTCCCTCTTAGCCTCTTTTTTTCTTTGTTGCCTCTCTGCTTGCACCTTATTTTTTTCAATAGATGCATTTACCAACAGTGTCAACAGCGTTGTTATTAAACTTATTGCCGCACCAATGATAGCTGCTATAATAGTTTCCGTCATGCCGAATAACCTCCGCCACTATTCAAACTTTCTAACTTCCGCTTTCACGCACGCACTCTTCCCTGAAAAAGCAATTCCATACTGTAAAATCTCTTTCGCGCTTTGCGCTTCCATTTCTACATGATATTGTCTATCATTTATCTGTTTCAGCGCAATTTCTGCAAGTTCATCCAACTGTTCTTCTGTACAATCCTTTCCTGCTTTTATCTCTATTAAGATACCAGGCAGTTTTTTGTTGAGTGGCAACATCTGAATATCAAAACGTCCATTACCCGCTTCTCGGTTAGATGTGATATGATACTGATTATCCAACATTGCGCAAAGCCCCAAAATCAGTCCATGATAAAATGTCTCGTTTGCCGCATCATGGAAGCTAATAGTCTGTAATAAAAAAGTTTCCAGTTTATTCTGCAGTTTCGGAATATCCATCGTATAAATCGCTTCTTGAATAGCGATTGCTGCTGCAGGCGGAATCACATTTTCAAACTTCGATAAAATCTCTTTGCTGTACACATATGAGATTTCTTTATTCGGAAGTGCAACCTCACACATGTAATCACCGCCAAAAGGCTGGTCATTGGTTACTGCCTTTAAATATCCTGTTACAAGTAAAAAGCTATAAATAGAGGATGGATTATTCTGAAGTTGTGGATAAATCACTCCCGTATCAATATGAGTTACAAAAGATTTTCCCTGCATCAAGGATTCCAACTTCTCATATGTTTCTACTGTTGCATTGCTTAAAACTTCACTAATGATATCATTACTTCCGGTCGACTGCCAAAAAGCACGCGGAATGCACTCGTTATTAAAGTATCCAATAACAGACCACGGATTAAATATTTCCGTCTTTCCGAAACGATATCCATCATACCATTCGCAAAGTTCCTCGTATTTCTCTGGTGCTCCGTAATACTCTGCCATCTCCTGCACTTCTTCCGAAGTAAATCCAAAATACTCGCTATATCGGTTGTCTAAAACGGAATTCACCTTTATATTATTAAGACCACTAAAAATGCTTTCCTTTGCTACACGCAAGATTCCAGTTAAAAATCCATAAGACAAATGAGGATTATCCTTTAAGCCACCGGAAAACAATGTTCTCATAAAATCAATTACTTTATCATAATATCCACGAACATGTCCTTGCTGAATCGGCGTATCATATTCGTCAATAATAATCATTGGAGCTACCCCATAATGCAAATGAAGTAATCTGGAGAGATTAAGGAATGCACATGCCACATCATTTTCATTAGCCTCACCACTTAACACACTTGTAAGATATTGTTTTTCGTAAGCACTTATCTTATCACTGGCCAATAACTCACTGTGTCTCTCAAACTCATTTCTTAATATTTTGTAGATAAGATCATATGTAGTTTCCCAGTCTTCGCATTTTACATCTTTGAAGGTCACATAAATAACCGGATACTTTCCCTGATAGTCTTGATATTCCTTGCCGCATGCCCAGATTTTCTTATCCTTGAAATAAACAGAAGTGTCTTCCTCTGACCGTTCAAAGAATACTCGAAGCATATCCATATTTAATGTCTTACCAAAACGACGAGGACGTGTGAATAAAGAAACCTGAGGACGCTCATCAATAAAGTCTCTAATCAGCAAAGTCTTATCCACATAGTAATATTCACCGGAAGCCTTACGGTAATCAGAGATTCCGATTGGTAGCGGAAGCTTCTTATCGCTCTTAAACGCAGTTTTTTTCTTTGAAGGCAAAACGCTACCATCTTCTTTCAAACGCTTATCTGCAGGCTTTACAGCATCCGCAGGGATAACCCATCTTTTATTCTCCTTATACGCACCCGGAATTCTTCCTTCTTTACAAAGCACGTTGATTCTGCGCTCTGTGATATTCCACTTTTCAGCTGCTTCTTTCGTTGTCATAAACTTTGCCATAGAACACCTCCGAACAATCTTCTGGTTATATTATAACTATTATTCCGAACAAAAACAAGTATTATTCGGAATGATGCAATATTTTGTTCCGAATAATGCATCGTATTGTTCGGGCAACTAAAAACATACCTTCAATATCTTCTATATCGTTATTTAGGAAAAAATTCTTCCACCCCATGACAATCTTGTTTTCGGAATATCTAATACTTGCGGATTCTCTTTGGAAATTTTCTCAACCACAGACCAATCTCCATCTTTCGAAAATACGCATCTATTACAATTATAAACACTACGTCTATTATACTCCTGTACCCAATCAACTTCATCTATAGAGACATACCTTCGGTCATAGGGCGCAACCCATTTATGATATGAGCCATCGTACATTATCAAAATATACTTGCCATTTTGATTTATCCGATGCAACGTCATAATGCTGACGCGTTCTTTTAAAGATGTCATTTGATTCACCTACATAAACTTCAAAACCCCCAGTTTCCTGCCAATTATGAACATAAACTGTTGGAAAATTCTTAATAATTTCTTGCGTTTTTTCGTCCTCTGCAGGTAATGATACTTTTTCAAAAAATTCCAATTCATCTCTAGTATCTTTAATTTGTTTTATAATCGGTTTTGCTACATTAATGCTCATTCCCGACTAATTCTCCTTATCCCAGTTCCAAGTGTATTTTGTGTAACGCCCACCACCAATTTTAATGATATCGCCTGTATTTTGTAGCTCAACTAATGTTCTTTGAACAGTTATCTGACTGATGTCTGGACATTTCGTTAATATTTCTGCTTTCGTGATGGTTCCAACCGTCTGCTTAATAATTTCTCTGATTCGATCCGGTTTGGATAATCCTGCAGTTGTTAAAAGCTTTACTCTTGAAGAAAACTCTTTATATGCTGCTACAATAACTCCCAATATATATCCAGCAAATGATTCATAATCATTGATTCCATTATGCCAATTGGTTGAACTTGTTTGTAATGCTTCGTAATATGTTTCTTTAGAAGCTTCTATCATCTTTTCAATACTGATATATTTTCCAACAATATATCCACTTCTATATAAGAGTAACAATGTCAATAATCGACTCATCCTGCCATTCCCATCATTAAAAGGATGTATGCACAAGAAATCTAATACAAACATAGGAATTAAAATCAATGGATCTATCTTTGTATCCTGCAAGGCTTCTTCAAATGCTTTGCACAGTTCTTCCATCGCTGCAGCTGTTTCCCATGCTGGTACAGGTTGAAATCTCACACGACGATTACCTTCTGAATCCGTTTCTGCAATTACATTATCAGTGGTCTTATAATATCCGCCTGCATTTGGACCCATAAATTTATATAAATCTCTATGAAGTTGTAATATTACTCCCGGCTTAGGTGAAATAAAATCATAGCTTTCATGAATCGTTCCTAGCACATCACGATATCCTGCAATTTCTTGCTCATTTCTTGTTCTTGGAGTTGTTTTATCCATTACCAGCTTTTTAAGTCGTTCATCTGAAGTGAAAATTCCTTCAATTTTATTGGAAGCCTCTGTACTCTGAATCTTTGCGATTTCCATCAACTCTGTAAGTTTATCTGCGTGAGCTTCAATAAAAAGATTCTGCTGACCTTTAAACTCATGAATGGATGTGAGCATTCTAACTATATCAGGGGTCAGTAGATTACTCCATGTTTTAATATAATTTATTTCTCGCATCTAATTCCCTCATTTGGTTTTCAATTGTATCATTGTCAATTTTACTGATACAATTATCATATGGCTCAATAATATCATTGTCAATGTCAATCGTATCATTTTATACTTTTTTGATATAATTGACATTATTTATGATTTAATTAAAACGCAAGAAAGTCAATCATATTTTCCGCACCTTGTCGTAACATTATTCTTTGCATAATAACATCTTTTATGTTACTTACTGTTTTTTTATGTTATTATGCACACCTACATAAAAAAACAGAGAACATCTCGTCTTCACAAACCAAGATATCCTCTATTCTCACATTTAAATATTTACTTAGTGCAAAGCAATTCTCTAACGTTGGCAAACATATTCCTGCTCGTGTCAACCCTAGACCAAAAAAAAATTGATTTTTTTGTACCCTCAAATATCACTTTACATTATACCTACTATCGCTGTATATTGAAAGCAATACTTATACCTGCTGAAGAAAGGAGTGCCATATTTTCTCGGCACTCCAAGCTCCATAAGCATCCATCTTACTTGAAAAATGGATCATCTGTATTCCATACAATCTCTATATTGTTCTCTCCATTGATAATCACTTTTTTGATTACCTTCTGGCAGTATTTCTGTTTTAAGCTGTTCGATTTCCTGATGCAATTCATCAATCCTCTCCATCATCGCCTTTGAACGCTTGACATACTCTTCTCTCGTGAGCTTAAGTTTAGATATGTTGATTGCTACAAAGAATCGAGTAAATCTACACTTCAACCAGACGGGGGAAAATTTTTTCTGTAAATTCAGATCTTTTATGAACATGCGTGAATACTGTGCAAAAAACAAGATTTAACAAATATCAGGTGGAGCTGAAAAGCGAACTGATGGTTCACTTTTAAAAACCGTCGAGCTAAGCAAAGCTTAGCTCCGGTGCTCCTGATGTGAAATAATCAATATTACTTCTGACTGTCTCCAACCATTCCTCAGCCGCAGCTATAATGTCCAGATTTCTGCTGTGGTAGTATCAAACAAGTATTATATAGGTATCACGCTAAAAGAAAAAGCTTCATAAATGGCTTGTTTACGCCATTTATGAAGCTCTGTTTACTATTCAAACTCAACTTTTCCTAACTAATTTTATTTAGAAATTATTCTCTGCCGAGTATGTAAATCCTTTGATTATTTGATATATCCATATTATCCTGCCTATATAAGCTAATGTTATCATTTTGTTATCGGTATTGATAACACTTGCTCAGTAGCTGTGGATAATAGCTATATGCTATGGCTTAAATTATAAGCGAGTTTGCTTAGAAAATCAAGCCTTGTAAAATATTTAGCATACTGTATTTTTCTATTCAGATACCATCTTAATTTGCACTATCTATGCTAACCGAAACAACAAAGTGCTTGACATTCACAAGTGTTTGCTGTTTACACTTCGGACAGTAGAGTGGAAAGTTCTTTAATTCGGTATCTTCTTGCATCATCGTTCGGGTTTTATTTCCACAGGTAGGACATAGAACTCATTTTATAGTTTCCATATTTTTCTCAATCCTTACTTCTAAATATTATCCTACTAAATTTATCGCAACGGTTTTTAAGTTTTTGCTTCTTGATTACTTAACGGCGGAAAAAGAATGTTTTCACATAGGGCTGTTGTTTACATGTCATTTTTTTGTTTTTTTAATTCTATACCCA
>ULXS01026495.1_pt1 | contig 84857 bp, 67 predicted proteins | sample 1961421 | NCBI WGS metagenome assembly ULXS01 (sample SAMEA4835842, study PRJEB28245) | human gut metagenome | biome: gut microbiome; material: fecal sample | place: Denmark | collected 2008
TGTTATTGATGGAGTACCCGTGAGCAATACTTCTATCAGTGCCATCAATCCGAATGACATTGCTTCCTTTACGGTATTGAAGGATGCTTCTGCCACAGCTATCTACGGTTCGCGTGCCTCCAATGGTGTCATCATCATCACTACCAAGAAGGGAAGTGCCGACGGTACCTCTCGTCCCTCCTTCAACTACAACGGAAACATGACAGTGAGCAATGTATATCAGTATATGGATGTACTTTCTACCGAAGAATTCCGTCAGGCTTTTGCTGGGCATGCCAATGCTCCGGAGACTTTCAAGCTAGGCAATGCAGATGTAGACTGGCAGAAAGAAATCTACCGCGTGGCACTGGGTACGGATCATAACTTGTCCATGACCGGAGCTTTGAAGAATATGCCTTACCGTGTATCCGTAGGATATACTAACCAAAATGGTACATTGAAGAATAATAACTACGAGCGTATCAACGCCAGTGTAGGTCTGTCTCCGAAGTTCTTTGATAAACATCTTTCTGTAGATATCAACGTCAAGGGAAGTATTGAGAATAATAAACCGGTTTCAACAGGTGTGATTGGCAGTGCCATCTCTTTTGATCCTACCCGTCCCGTTTACGAAGACTATGAAGGTAATGTAGGTCTGGGATATTATACATGGATGAATGGCGGTAAACCCATCACGCTGGCCGCTGCGAATCCGGTTGCCGATTTGGAACTGGCTGACAAACTCGAAAAGACAAAACGTTCTATCGGTAACATTGCCCTTGACTACAAGGTGCACGGATTGGAAGACTTGCGCTTCAATCTGAATATGGGCTATGACATCCAGAAGAATGACAATCGTGAAAATGTACCCGATCTTGCTCCCTCCATGTACACTGGTAATCAAAATGACGGTACGGGCAAGCGCTATAAATACCATCAGACCAAGCGCAACACCTTGCTCGATTTCTATGCCAATTACGACAAAGAACTTAAAGATCATCACATCAATGTCATGGGTGGTTACGGCTGGCAACGTTTCTGGTATAAGAATAATAGCGTTACCACCGATACCGAAGGCAAAGAACTGGCTACTCCTCAGCATGCCGAAGCCGAACTTTATCTGCTTTCTTTCTATGGACGTGTAAACTACTCCTGGAAACAACGCTATATGCTGACGGCTACTCTGCGTGCAGATGCTTCTTCACGTTTCTCTCCTGATAACCGTTGGGGGTATTTCCCTTCAGTTGCGGCAGCCTGGCGTGTGAACGAAGAGGCTTTCCTCTCGAACTTCAAAGCCCTGTCCGATTTGAAACTCCGTTTGAGCTACGGGCAGACCGGTCAGCAATCCATCGGTTCTTACTATCAGCACCTGCCGACTTATACGGCATCTTATGACGAATCCCGCTATTACTTCGGTGATCAATGGTACACTACTTACCGTCCCAATGGCTACGATGCCAACATCAAGTGGGAGACTACCGAAACTTATAATATCGGTATCGACTATGGTTTCCTGAACAACCGCATCTCCGGTACGATTGATTATTACTGGCGTACTACCAAAGACCTGCTGAATAAGATATTCGTTCCTGCCGGAAGCAACTTTACCAATATGATTGAAACTAATATCGGTAATATGAAGAGTAAAGGTCTGGAAATCGGTATCAATGTGATTCCCGTGAAGAATAAGGATTGGGAATGGACAGTCGGCGGTAACTTTACCTGGAATACTTCCGAAATAACAAAGCTGAACACCATCGACCGTGAAGATAACTATGTGAAGACTGGTAATGCCGGTGGTACGGGTAAATATCTGCAAGTCCACATGGTAGGCGAAACTCCGAATACTTTTTACCTGTTGCAACAGGCTTATGATGATAATGGTAAGCCGCTGGATGGCAAGTATATCGCAAAAGATGGTTCTACCACCAGCAGCGAAGAAGATGCCAACAAGTACGTGACCGGCAAAAGCTCCAAAGCTCCTTACTACTGCGGTCTTTCTACCCGTCTGACATATAAGAACTGGGATTTGGGTATCAACGGACATGGAAGCTTCGGTGCTTATGTTTATAACTATGTGAAAGCCTCCGATTCTTTGGACGGACTTTATGGTGGAACCGGCGTTTCCAGCAATATTCTGCGTTCTACTCTTGAAACCGGATTTACGCAGGATCGCATCTATACCGATTATTTCCTGGAGAAAGGCGATTTCTTCCGTATCGACAACATCACGTTGGGGCATACCTTCGATAAGTTGTGGAACGAAAAGACCTCTCTTCGTCTCTCTTTCACAGTACAGAACGTATGTACGTTGACAGGTTACAGTGGTCTTGATCCGGAAATCTACAGTGGCATCGATAAGAACATCTATCAGCGCCCGCGTATGTTCATGCTGGGAGTAAATCTTAATTTTTAATTCATGAAAAATCAGAAAACAATGAAAACGAAATATTTCAAGTTAGCAAGTATATGTCTGGTATCTCTCTTCCTTCTTTCTTCTTGTCTGGGAGATTTGGATACATTGCCTTTGGACGACAATGAGTTGGTGGGCGAGAAGGTTTATTCTACGCCTGAGGGATACATCGGAGTATTGGCAAAGTGTTATGCCAGCCTTATCCAGACCGGACAAAAGGGTGGTGATGGCGGAAACGGTGACGTGCCGGGTATTGATGAAGGTTATAGTGGTTATACACGTGCTCTGTTCTATTTGCAAGAGGCTTGTACGGATGAGATCGTTTTCCATTCCGGTGGCAGTCATGGAAGTTTGTCACTGTTGTATATGAACTGGGACCCTTCGACAAAGATTATTTGCTATTCATATTATCGTCTGTATATGGCCATTAACTACTGTAATGAGTTCTTGCGCGAAAGTGCGGAAGGGAAGCTGAAAGCCCGTGGTGTATATGATGCTTTGCAGGCTGAAATGCCTTATTACCGTGCCGAAGCACGCTTCATCCGTGCTTATTGCTACAGCATGATTTGCGACTTGTACGGTTCGGGTCCCTTCATTGATGAAACGATGGATGTAGGTACGATTCCCCATCAGAAGACCCGCCAGGAAATCTACGACTATGTGGTTTCCGAAACGGAAGAACTGACAACCTTGCTGAAAGAACCGAAGCGGAATGAGTATGGCCGTGTGGATCGTGTGTCGGCTTGGTTTCTTCTGGCACGTGTCTATCTGAATGCCGAAACATGGGTAGGCAAGAATGAATATACCAATGCTTATAAATATGCCAGGAAAGTGATTACGGAAGGTAATTATCCGTTGGCTTCCGATTATCGTCACATCTTCCTGGCAGATAACAATACTTGCTCCGAAATCATCTGGCCCTTGGTGCAGGATGCTGACTATGCACAGAGCAGTGCCGGAACCAACTTCCTGATTAAAGCATTGATGAATGGTCCGATGGATAGCTATGTAAAAACCGGAGTAGGTAGCCGTGGCTGGGGTAATGCCCGTGTGAAGGTGGCGCTTGTAGATAAGTTTGATGAGGCTGACCAAACCTTCTATGAAAATGATCCCTGGGGAGATAATAAGAAGGATAAGCGTGCACAGTTCTTTACCATCGGTCATACAAAGGAAACCTGGGTAGAAGGTAAGGCTTTCCAGAAGACTTTTGAGAATGGTTATGCGTGCATCAAATGGAGAAATGTAACCAGGGACCGTAAGGAATTGGTAGATGGCGGTACTAAGTATTCGTCTGTAGACCTCCCGATGTTCCGTACGGCAGATGCTTACCTGATGGCGGCTGAGGCTATTCTTCGCGGGGCTGCGGAAGGTACGCGTGCTGAGGCGCTGGGTTATGTAAATGAAATCAGAGACCGTGCTTATATGTCCGGCAACTATGGTGACGGGGTATCCGGTCGTATTACCGACGGTCAGTTGAATCTGGATTTCATTCTGGATGAAAGAGCCCGTGAGATGAATATGGAGTTGGTGCGTCGCACAGACCTGATCCGCTTCGGCAAATTCACAAAAGGATATAACTGGGATTGGAAAGGCAGCAGCGACGGTGAAGTTGGTACGTATGTGGGTAAAGATGTGAACGATAAGTACAAATTGTATCCCATTCCGCAGGATGAGTTTACCACGAACCCGTATCTGACGCAGAATCCGGATTATCAGAAATAAGGATGAAGGTTGATTCATTACTTTCCCTTTTTACTAATACAATAATAAATACATTAAAAATAATAACTTATTTATGAGAATGAAACGAACTCTTTTTTCAATCGTCCTGTTAGCAGCTTTTGTTGTTCAAGGTTTATATGCACAAGCCACACGCGAAGAAATCTTCAATGATATTGCAACGACAGGTGGTGTATATTACGCTTATCCCGGTCCTTCGGGTGTCCAGACCAAGGCTCCGAAAGGTTATGAACCCTTCTATATCAGTCACTATGGTCGTCATGGTTCCCGCTGGCTAATTGCGGATGAAGACTACGTCCGCGTGATGGAAGTCTTTGAGAAAGCCCATGCAGCCGGAGTATTAACCGATTTGGGCGAAGATGTCCGTAAACGTCTGGACATTGTCTGGGCAGATGCCAAAGGACATGGCGGCGACCTCAGTCCGGTAGGAGTGAAACAACAACGAGGCATTGCCGAACGTATGTATCAGGCATTCCCTGAAGTATTTAAAGGTGAACCGCAGATGTCTGCCCGTTCTACCGTAGTTATCCGTTGCGTGCTCAGCATGGATGCATTCTGCGAACGCCTGAAGGAATTCAACCCGAAGATGCAGATTGAGCGCGAATCCAGCAATAAATATATGGATTACCTGAATTTCCATACACAGGAAGCTATGAAGTTTACTTCACGCAAAGGGCCTTGGTATGAGGAATTTCGTAAGTTCGAAGAAGAACATGTCCGTCCGGAACGTCTGATGAATACACTGTTCAATAGCAAAGAGTATATTCGTAAGAATGTGAATCCTGAAGAACTGATGCGCGGTCTGTATTGGGTTGCTTCTGATATGCAGAACGTGGAACCGGAGGTTTGTTTTTATGATATCTTTGAGAAGCAGGAATTGTTTGATATCTGGCAGATACATAACTATAAGAACTATGTATGCGACGGTCCTTCGCCCATGACGAACGGACTGATGCTGGCAAACGCCAAATCTCTGGTCGAGAATATCATGGACTCGGCAGACGCGGCGATTGCCTCCGGTACAAACTCGGCCACTTTCCGCTTCGGACACGACGGTAATGTTATTCCTCTGGTGGGCTTGCTGAGACTGGAGAACTGCTATAATGAAGAGTCCGATCCGGCCAAATTCTATCAGGCATGGTGTAACTTCAAAATGGTGCCTATGGCTGCCAATGTGCAGATTGTTTTCTTCCGTAAGAAAGGCAGCGCAGACGATATCATCGTGAAGTTCATGCTGAACGAGAAAGAAGTGAGTATTCCGGTGAAGACCGACATCGCTCCTTTCTATCACTGGAAGGACGTCAGGGCATTCTACAAAGACCTGCTGTCCCAACTGCCAGATAGACCGTAAATCATAAGGAATACGGAATAGAACGCAAATTACACAGATTACGCAATTTCTTTCAGGCCTCCTATCGGTTGCCTTATATAAGACGAAAAATTGCGTAATTTGTGTAATTTGCGTTCTGTCTTTATTCCCCACTTGCTTTTTTTCCGTACTTTCGTGCATTCATCCAATAAAATTAAAAGAAGAACGATATGAAAATACGTGTAGGCTTTGGCTTCGATGTACACCAGTTGGTGGCAGAACGTGAACTCTGGTTAGGCGGTATCCGCCTGGAACATGAGAAAGGATTACTCGGACATTCGGATGCCGACGTGCTGATTCATACCATTTGCGATGCCTTGCTGGGAGCCGCCAATATGCGTGATATCGGTTACCATTTTCCCGATACCGCAGGAGAGTTCAAGGACATAGACAGCAAAATATTACTGAAGAAAACCGTAGAACTGATTGCAACCAAAGGCTATTCCGTGGGCAACATTGATGCAACCATCTGTGCGGAACGCCCCAAACTGAAATCCCATATTCCCGCCATGCAGCAGACGCTTGCCAAAGCAATGGGAATAGATGAAGACGACATCTCCATCAAAGCCACTACTACGGAAAAGCTTGGTTTTACCGGTCGCGAAGAAGGTATCTCAGCCTATGCAACAGTTTTGATAACCAAAGAATAATACTGATTTCAACCTAATAAACTACCTAAAAACTAATTACTGACAACATGAAGAGAATTTCTTTAACCCTTTGTCTGGCTTTTCTGACAGTTCTGTTCTGCCAGGCACAGGTTGCCCCCTTAAAGTTTAACAAGAACGGAGAGTTTAAAATCGTCCAGTTTACCGACATCCATTTTCAGTATCACAATCCTGCTTCAGCCATTGCCTTGAAGCGTATCAACGAAGTCCTGGATGCCGAACGTCCCGATTTGATTGTTTTTACCGGAGATGTAGTTTATGCACCGCCTGCTGATACAGCTATGCGAGCCGTACTTGATTGTGCTTCCTCCCGTAAGATACCTTTTGTCGTGACTTTCGGTAACCATGATAACGAACAAGGCAAAACGCGTGCCGAATTATACGATATTATCCGTTCCATGCCTTACAACATCCAGCCCGACCGCGGTAGCGTTGAGTCTCCCGACTACGTCCTCACCGTGAAATCTTCGGATGGTAAGAAAGATGCTTCAGTGCTCTATTGCCTGGATTCTCACTCTTACTCCAAATTACCGGATGTGAAAGGGTATGACTGGCTTACATTCGATCAGGTGAACTGGTATCGTCAACAAAGTGCAGCTTTTACCGCTAAGAATAACGGAAAGCCTTTGCCTGCTTTGGCATTCTTCCATATTCCTCTGCCCGAATACAACGAGGCAGCTGCTGATGAGAACGCCATCCTTTATGGTACACGTATGGAAAAAGCCTGTTCGGCTGCCATTAATACCGGTATGTTTGCCGCTATGAAGGAAGCAGGTGATGTAATGGGTACTTTTGTCGGACATGACCATGATAATGATTATTCAGTCATGTGGAAAGGTATCGTACTGGCTTATGGACGTTTCACAGGTGGTAATACGGAATATAACCATCTATCTAACGGTGCACGCGTAATTGTGTTGAAGGAGGGGGAACGTACCTTTACTTCCTGGATACGCCTGAAAGGTGGTGAGTTAAAAGATAAAACAGTCTATCCCGATAGCTATGTGAAGGATGACTGGCGTAAACGTCCGTTGGTTACGGAGTAATATTGCAAGGAAAGTATATATTCAAATAGTTGAGGCTGAATCAAAAATCCTAGTTTGATTCAGCCTTTGTATGTTATGACAATCTCATAAAGAATGATGTTATTTTGTAAAAGGAGATTACTTTACTTTTACAATAATCTGTGTGAATGATCGCGGAGCAAATGAATATGTTATTTTCTCACCGGAAGTTTTTATTTCTTCTTTCTTTATATCAATGTTCTGTTCGTTTACAGAGTTTGTAATATTTGCATTTGCTCCTGATACAATATTGGCTGTCGCTTTTTTATCGAAAGAGCCGGTTTGAGAAAGGATATCAGCTGTAATAGCTTTGTCTTTATTACGGTTAACGACATTGATCACTACTTCGTTCCGTGAAGGTTCGTAAGTGGATGAAACGTCCAGATAAGGAACTTCTTTATATTTATCAGTAGAATACGCCGGACTTTTTATATATATGTCCAGTGCTTTTCCACGGCAGTTATTGGCAAAAAGATAGAGTGGGTAATAAGTGGTTTGCTTCCATAATTTATCATTGTCAACACGCATCGGAGCAATGACATTTACTAATTGTGCCATATTGGCCATCTTGACAATGTCACAAGTGCGTAAGAATATATTGAGGTATTGAGCTACAATAAGAGCGTCCTGTAAATCATATATTTCCGATAGGGTATTGTCAGTACCTCCGAATGTCCGAGTCCATGCATTCCATTCGTCGAAAGCTATAAAAACATCTTTGGAAGAACGATTCTTCATTTTTGCTTCCTTTATCTGTTGTTCTACAATACGGATGTAATTCTCTACTTCAATAGTATTTGTCAGATATGTGTAGTAGTCTGAGGTGTTGTGCGAATAATGATGAAGAGAGATGTAATCGATGTAGTTATACATTTCGTCCAGTATTGTCCGGTTCCATTTATTCCAGTCGGCATCGTAATTGCTTGAACCGCTGGCAATGAGCTTGATGTCTTTGTCAATCCAGCGCATTAATTTTGCTGTTTCTATTGCTATTTTAGAATAATCTTCGGGTGATTTGTGTCCCATTTGCCACGGACCGTCTACTTCATTGCCTAACCCCCAATACGTTACTTTATGCGGTTTTTCAAATCCATTTTTACGGCGAAGGTCTGAGTAGTATGTTCCTTTCTCCACATTGCAGTATTCCACCCAATTTCGTGCTTCATCCAATGAACCGGTTCCCAGATTGACACAGAAATAAGGTTCCACTTTTGCTTTGCGGGCAAATTGAATGAATTCATCTGTTCCTATCATATTACTTTCTTTACCTCCCCAAGCCAGGTCAATCCGAGTAGGGCGTTTGCTACGATCTCCAATACCATCTTCCCAATGGTAACCTGAAACGAAATTCCCTCCGGGCCATCGTAAGATGGAAACTTTTAACTCTTTTGTCTGTTCGATGACATCTTTGCGAAAGCCATCTTCATCTGCCTGAATAGACTTCGGATCATAAATACCTCCATATATACCTTGTCCCAGATGTTCCGAAAAATTTCCGTATAGATGAGGATTAATCTGGTCAATTATGCGATCTGTGTCTATTTTTATAATTGCTCTTTCTTGAGCAATCGTCTCATTGGGAAATAGAAATAAGAGAGAAGCAAATAATAAATTATACTTTTTCATAATGGTTGAATTAATAGATTTATAATAATACGGGAGTGTTGTTAACCGCTGCAAACATACATATAACACTCAAAAGTAATCATTCAAAAAATACTAGAAATCATTCAAACGCCTCAAATAACAGATTATTGATACTTAATGACGGCTTATTTTTACTTGTATTTGAATGAGGGGGATATCTTTGCATTACGATGTTGTTAACCCTCGTTAATGTTTTTATTGAACCTGTTTTATTAATCTTTAAAACTAATAAGATGATGAACGATTTCTTTAATAACAAGCTTAGCTTGTTGAAATTTATTCTCTTATCAATAGCCTTTGGAAGTTTCTTCGTATCAGAAGGCTATGCAATGACAAAGTCTGTTGTTATTGCTCAGCAAGAGAAAACTGTAAAAGGGAAAGTTACCGATGACAATGATGAACCTTTAATAGGGGTATCAGTACGGGTTGCCGGTACGAGTGTAGGTACTGTTACTAACTCTGATGGAATGTTTCAGTTGAATGTTGCTGGTTCCGATGTTTTGGAGTTTTCTTATGTAGGCTATAAAACTGTAAAAGTTACAGCTGGAAATAAACCATTTCTTTCTGTCATATTGAAAGAAGATCAGGAAATCCTGGATGAGATTGTTGTGGTGGGATATGGGACTAAACGTAAAGGGAGTATTGCTGCGGCAGTTACTACTATTGGTACAGAAGATATCGCCCGTACTACTTCTTCGACTGTTTCAGGAGCATTGGTGGGTAAAATAGCCGGTATTACTACCCGACAGAAGTCGGGACAGCCGGGTAGCGGTACTTCTATTCAGATCAGAAATATGGGTACTCCTCTCTTTGTGATAGATGGTATTATAAAAGATGAGGCGCAGTTCAACAATCTGGATGTAAATGATATTGAGAACATTTCTATATTGAAAGACGGGGCTGCTGCCATCTATGGAGTAAAAGCGGCCAATGGAGTCGTACTGGTTACTACAAAAAATGGTTCTAAGAACCAAAAGGCAGCCGTAACTTTGGATTTCAATTACAGTTGGCAATCATGGACTTCTTATCCCAGAATGTTGAATGCGTATGAATGGCAATATGCTAATTATATGAAGGAGGCTAATCTGGGTACCCTGTCAGTTTCTCCGGATGTGGCTAGAGCTGAATTGGAAAAATGGCGTACGGGATATTATAATCCTGAAACCGGTGAAGACTATCGTGGATTTGATTGGAGAGATAACTATGTTAGTAATGCAGCACCGCAATCTTACATACATGCAAACCTGAGTGGCGGTGGAAATAAGACAACCTATTATTTATCAATCAGCAATATTGACCAGGATGCAGTTTTCAAGGACTATAATTTTCAGCGTACTAATATTCAGTCTAATTTCAATATTGATATCAGTGAAAAACTGAAGTTGGGTTTCCGGTTGAACGGACGTTTGGAGAATCGTACTAATCCAGCTCTTCCGGGTAGTGATGACTATGCAAATGCCCGTCAGGCGGTTTTTAATCTTCCGCCCATTTATCGTCCTTATGCAAATGATAACTCCAACTATTTGAATAATGTACCCGGTGCTTCTGGCCTTAACCTGGCTGCACTAACTACTGATAATGCAGGTAAATCCGATAACAATACTACCGTGGTACAGATTGATTGGGATATGGAGTGGAAAACACCTATTAAGGGGCTGACGGGAAAAGGCGTTTTTTCCTATTGGACCTCTCAGAATAAGGTGAATAATCTGGAGAAAGGCTGGAAAGAGTATACTTATGACAGGGCTGCGGATGAATACATTGTAGCCTATGATAAGTCAGCAGCTAATGAAACTTGGATGGAAAGATTTGATACGACTATCAAAGAATTTTCCGGGCAGTTTCTGCTAAACTATGACAATCAGTTTGGTAAACATCATGTAACTGGTGTAGGTGGTTTTGAGTTTACCAAACGGGATTATCATTCGCTGAATGTACAGCAACATCCGGTTGAAAATGAATTTATAGATCTTATTTCAACTAATGATAACAACTTGGTAAGCGAGAATAAAGCTATAACTTCTACAGCCAGCTGGGTATTCCGTGCAGGTTATGATTATGAAAATCGTTATATTCTTGATTTATCGGCCCGTTATGATGGTTCATGGAAATTCCCGAAAGGCAACCGATGGGGCTTTTTCCCCTCAGTTAGTGCGGCATGGCGTATTTCGGAAGAGAACTTTTTTAAGAACTCATCTATAAGTAGCTGGTTTTCGAATTTGAAGTTGAGAGCGTCGTATGGTATGATGGGAGATGATAATCTGGGCGGTTTATATCCTGACTTTGCATACCTTTCCGGATATACTTATTACAAAGGTCAGTCACTTATGCCTGATGACTCGTTCAGTTCTGTGAAAAGTAAAAAAGTAATAGGCTCGGCACCTAAGGGAATTCCTGTAACCACCATTTCATGGATGAAAATTAAATTGATGAATGTCGGTATTGACTTTGGTTTCTTTGATAATCGACTTACAGGAGAGTTTGACCTCTTTAAACGTATGCGTGATGGTATCCCGGGCACACCGAGTGATATTATGTTTCCGTTGGAGACAGGTTTGAGTGCTTTACCTGAGAATATGAATTCTGATATGACGGTAGGATTTGATGCATTTGTGAAATGGAATGATAAAGTTGGAGATTTAAAGTATAGTGTTGGGGCTAATATAACATTTGCCCGGCAGAAAAATGGTAAACGTCATGGAGAAATATTCGGTAATGCATGGGATAAATATCGTTGGGCGCAATCCAATCGCTGGTCCAATGTAGTGCTCAATACAGATCAGGGTAATGCCGGAGGTGTATGGATGTGGGAAGTAATCGGTCGTTTTGAAACACAGGAACAGATTGATAGTTATCCGGTTGATCAGGACGGTCAAAACAATGCTACTGTTCGTCCAGGTGATGTAATACTTCGTGACGTCAATGGTGATGGAATTATCAATGATTTTGACGAACGTCCTCAAGCCTATGCATCGGCTGACTGGCCCTGGGATTCAAGTACATCCAATAAGAATCCGTTGATTTCAATGGGCATTAATTTAGGATTTGAATGGAAGGGGTTTGATGTGGCTGCTGACTTTGCCGGTGGTTTTAAAAATACATTTGTTGCTGACTGGGATTTGAAGTGGGGCGTAACGCGTAGCGTGAATGGATATTACTATAACAATATTGACGTATGGAGGCATGAAGATATTTTTGATCCGAAATCTCCTTGGATTCCAGGGAAATTCCCGGCCTTGCGTGGACAGGAAAGTCATTCGGGGCGTTGGTGGAACAGTTTCTATACGAGAGAAGTTAATTACCTGCGTCTCCGTAATCTTGTAGTTGGCTATTCTTTACCCAAAAACTGGATAAGAAAGGTAGGTATGGAACAATGCCGCATATATTTCCAAGGAACCAATCTTTTCTGTCTGAGTTCGTTGCATGATTATGGTTTTGATCCTGAAATTTCAACAGTGAATGGTCAGGACTATCCGCAACATAAGGTATTGACATTAGGTGTTAACGTTAAATTTTAAAAGAAGAGCATAAATATGAAAACAAAAATATTAGTATATGCATGTGTTGCTTTGTTGAGCTTTACCTCGTGTGAAGACTGGTTGAGTCAGAACGATCCCAAAGAATTATCCGAGGATCAAGCATATTCATCTGTTGCCAGTATCAGTAGTATTGCTGCAAATTTATACGGGCGCATCAAGTTGGATCAGAACTTCGCTTCGGATAATGAATCTTATGATATATGCAGGTGGGATGAAGCTACCAGTAATAGTTATTATTGGCAATTTTCGAGTAATGTTGGTCGTACCTACCGTAATTACTATGATTATAATCTGATACGGGATATCAATATTCATATCAGGAATTTGTCAGAGAAAACCTCACATTTGCCTGAAAATCAACGCGCTTATTTTCTCGGTGAAGCACGTTTTCTAAGAGCATTTACTTACTTCAATATGGTGAAAAATCTGGGAGGCGTACCTTTAATTACAGAAGTGTACGATTATAGTACTACTCCGATAGAATATGCTAAACCCCGTGATACGGAGGCAGCCGTATATGAGTTTGTTGCGACAGAAATGGATGAAGTGAAAGAGGCGCTTGATATTGCTCCGCAGGGAAGTAGCTTACTTACACGTGCCACTAAGGCTTCTGCATTGGCACTCAAGTCACGTGCAATGCTATATGCAGGTACTTTAGCCTACAATGAGGATAAAAGTAAAACAATGGGATTGACCTTGACAAGCGGAGCAGTCGGAATCTCTAAGAATAAAGCAACAGAATATCTGCAAAGTTGTATTGACGCCTATCTGGAGCTAAAGGAAATAGGGCGGTATTCTTTGCTAAAGGGTACTGGAAGCAGTCTGGGTGAGAACTTTAATAATGTGTTTGTATCCAAGACGAATAATCCGGAACTTATTCTCATTCGTGATTATGATGGAAGTACTGATTTCCCAAACAATTTTACAGTGTGGAATATTCCTCGTTCTCAACGTTCAACTGCTAATTTTGGTGGCCATGTGAACCCGACGTTAAACTTAGTCGAGAGTTTTGAAACTATAAATTCCGGTTCATCACAGCTGAATGCTTATGTGGGTAATGAGATTATCGAATCAATGGGAAATGAAACTTCCGCTTATAACTATGTTCTTTATGATTCTCCGATGGGTATTTTCGAAGGACGTGATCCGCGTTTGTGGGGAACCGTAATTCTGCCTGGTACGGATTTCAGAGGAAAAGAGATTCAATTACAGGCAGGGCTGGCTGTGAAAACAACTTCCGGTTATGATTTGAAAATGCTGGATTTAATCGAGAATGTGTACGATCCGGACAAAAACTTTTATAATGGGCAGCAACTGACCAGCATTGACGGTCCTATCCGTAATAGTTATTATACCAGCCATACAGGTTTCTTGTTGCGTAAATATATAGATCCGGTTACTGGTTCTGAAGCATCAGGAAAGAGCGCAGTACCGTATATCATTTTCCGATATGGAGAGATTCTGCTTAATGCGGCTGAGGCTGCTTATTATCTTAATCAACTTGGTGTTGCTAATTATAAAGGCAGCAATACATTACAGTTGTCTTCTGATTGTCTGAATGAAGTAAGAGAACGTGCCGGAGGTACTGCTTTCCGTATTGAAAGTTCGGATTTGACACTTGCACTTTTGCAGAATGAGCGTAAGATAGAGTTGGCATTTGAGGATCATCGTTTTTATGATCTGAAGAGGTGGCGTATTGCTGATCAGATATGGTCGGGTGACTGGAATACTTCGACAGCCCGGATGACTGGCTTGTGGCCTTATAAAGTGTATGCTCCGGGACAGCCGGAAGATGGAAAGTGGCTTTTCCGAAGGGTGTATATTGAGCATCGTGGTAATGATAATGAGAAGGGATTACCTATCCGGTTCGGACAAGATATGTATTATGCAGAATATCCGATGACAGAAGGTAATCCGCATATTGAGAAGAATCCGAAACACTAAAACCTATTAATAGTAAATTGATTATGAAGAAGATTATTATATTATTATTAGCTACGATATTGTTTACTGCTTGTGAGTATGATAATTATGATGCGCCGAGCGTAACTTTCTCTGGGCAATTACTCTATAATGATAAACCATTTCTATGTGATGGTAATGATGCGCGTGATATATTTCTCTTTTTCCAGGAAGGGTTTGGTAAGGTAGACTGGGGAACGAAAATGCACACTTTGGCTGATGGTTCATACCAGCAATTGCTACATTCCGGAGAATATAAACTAACTTTAGGGAATGTAAAGTATCCGTTTGAAATAAATGAGTTTCCAGCTGGGACAGTAGGATATGATTCTATTTATTATGATCTGAAAAAGGATGTACGTCAGGATTTTCACATCACACCTTATTATGAGATATCTGATTTGGATGCAAAATTGGAAGGCATTAACATTGTTGCCAAGTTTAAGGTAAAGAAAGTTTCCGGAACGAGTAAGCCTGCTCCACGTATAGTGAAAGCTCGTATTTATTTAGGTATTAACCACTTTGTAAACAGTAAAAGTCCGGTTGTTGCCGAACAGGAAGTGGATGCTAATTTTAGCGGTGACGGAGAACTGACGGTGTCTATAGATGCGATAAAATATCGTACTGGCTATAAAGAGAATTACAGGGACAATGCTTTTTATCGTGTGGCTCTTGAGTTAGAGAACATTCCTGATTATTATCTTTTCTCAGAAACGAAAGAAATTACTGGGATTCCGGAAGAGTTTGATGATATTACGAATCAATATCTAAAGAATTATAAACAGCCGTTTAATGTTGTTTCCTATTTCCCGGATTCTCGCCGTGGCATCCTTTCAGACTGGTTAACATCTAACGCAGCCGTACAGTATACAATGTATGACGGTTGGAGTGACCGCTTGTTTATGTGTGCTGAGAACTGGGGGAATCCTACTGCCTTACAGGGAGCTGTTTATCAGACATTCACTTTGCCTGCAGGAAAATACCTGTTTATAGCTACCCGTGGTTTCAATTGGTGGGATATTGAAAATGAAGGTGGAAAAGACCGTGCTTTCTTTGTTGTAGCAAAAGGTAAAGGAATTGAATGGAAAAGTCCGAGTATTATAGCTCAGAGTGATTGTGGAGATCCTGCAAGTCGTGTTTCCATGCCACTTAATATAACTTTGGAACAAGAAACGGAAGTTAGTATGGGATATGTAGTTAATTTCCCGGGTGGAGAAACGAATGCATTATCATTTACAGCATTTACTATCTATGCAATTTAGAATATGGATAATAAAATAATGAAAATTATAGCAGTTGTTTTTTGTCTGATGCTGAATGCAGGATGTTCAGATAATGATGATTTAACAGAGGAGCCTCCAGGTCCGGTTCATAATGAAAATATTAGTATAGGTTCCGGTAATCCGGAACTTATGCTCGCCTGGAAAGAGAATACGGGTTATACAGTAACAATAGCAGGATGGGGGCAGAAATATATACCTGTCGATGAAGCGATTGTGTGTTTAGAGGTATTCCCAATAGGTGTACAGTCGTCTAAATGGTACAGGGCAGCGTATCAGGAAGCAGAAAAACAAAATGATCGATTGGTTTGTAAAGCCAGGATAATCACGGACTCCGGTTCTGATTTTGAAGTGACAGATGTATATACGGTGGCGGAGAATGAAGATAAATTACGCTTGTCGAGAGTAGTAGATGTCATGAAAGCTTCCGGTAAGGATCATGCGTTTAACTCTTACTTTATGGTACGGAATGAAGTACAGCAAGCTATTACCGGATGCGAATATTTCATACCTTCTCTCATATATAAAGATGAATCTAATTTAAGTGAATCCTCCATAGGTGCAGATTTTACTCATGATTGGATACTGGCTCGTGAGGAACGTATGGGATTACCTCTGGCCATGTTCAGAAATAAAAGTTCGGAGGTATCTGTTGCTTTGGCAGACTATAATCTCAATCCGGTTACTTTTAAGGAAGAGGTGGGAATGGATCATCTGGTAAATGCGGATATGCATTTCGGCTCATTGGGTTTTTATTTGGCAAGCCAAAGTCCTGCATTAGTATATTGTTTTCCTGGTTCTGAAGGTGAGCATACTTATGCAGACGGAGGTGGAAGTCGTGAAAGACGGTGGGCGCGTCGGAGTCATCCTGTACGGGTTGGTGTAGAGCATGCCTATATGCTGGAATTGCAATTTAAGAAAGAAGTAGCTTTTCCAAAAGCCCTTGAGGAACACTGGAAAGCGACGTTCAATCTGTACAATCCTGAAGTATTGGAGGTGGATAACGAAGATGTAATGAATTACGGCCTGGAGGTTTTAGATCATTATTGGCTGAAAGATAATGATGCCCCCGGTTTTCCTTTCTCCGTACATCTTCCAAGTGGGGAAGTGAATGAGATTTCCTATTCTATGGGATTTGTGGGGATGCAGATTCCTTGCGCATATTATCTTTACCGGAAAGGCTTGGAAACCAATAATTCCATCTATACGGATAAAGGAGAGCAGATACTTGATTTCTGGGCGGAGAACAGTTCGGCACCTAATGGGATGCCACGGATATGGTGGGATATATCTCCTTGGAATTTCTTTCGTAATCATAATGACTTACGTAATATGCAAGGTGGATTGGAGGCTATGATTTTAGCATGGTCGCATGCTGAAAAACATTTTCCCGGAAGTAAAACTAATTGGTTGGATTATTGCCGGCGGTCAGCTGACTGGATGGTGAGCCGACAACATGCCGATGGTAGCTGGGACAAAGCTTTTGACAATGGCGGGACTTCTATAGATTCGGGTAAACTACTTACTTCCAATCTGATCCGTTTTCTTACTTACATGTATATAGTTACTAAGGAAGAATGCTATAAGACAGCTGCTGTTAAAGCCGGAGAATTTTGCTATCGCGAGATTCATGAACCCTATAAATATGTGGGAAGTGTAATTGATAATCCGTATGTAAAAGACCGTGAGTCCGGGCAAAAGATTATTGAGGCTTTCCTTTGTTTGTACGATTTAACCAAAGATAAAAAATGGCTTGAAGGAGCATCCCAAGCGGCTTATTACACTGTAACCTATATGTATGCCTGGAATATTCCGGCGGCTGGAGGAAATAACCTCATGGCTTGGGATAGCAAAAAGACTACTGTTGGAATTACAATCATTTCCACCGGACATTCCGGAGCAGATTGTGGGCTTTCATATAATTCTTTTGAATACCTGAGACTCTATGTTTTGACAGGCGATGAGTATTTCTTGCATATTGCCCGGTTATTGGAGAAAAATACGAAACAGACTATGGATTATGATGGTACGTTGGGGTATGCTTATCGAGGATTGCAGACGGAAGCCTTAAGATTGGTCACCCGTTGGGGAGATGGAGTAAATTTGTGGCTACCCTGGGTTACTGCATCTGCTTTAGATCCATTGTTCAAGATACGGGATGCTTATGGAGATATGGATATAGAACGTATAGGAACAGAATCTTTATCTACATTGAGACAGAAAGATGCGGTATATGCTGCACATCAGGGAATAATATATTAATTCAGGAGCTTATGGAAAAAGATAGAAGAATAAGAAAGGTTGTATTCCGGATACTGATGATATCAGGATTTTGTCTATTGGGCATATCCTGCCATTATCCTGCCATGATCGGGAAAAGTGATTTGAAAACTATTTCTCAGGAATGTATAGAAGAAAGCGATACAGAGAAAATCATTAAAAATGGTGATTATTCCCTTATATTAAGAGAAGGGGATGAAGGTTTTGCTGTATTTTTACAGAATGGTAAAGAGATAGTGGGAAACCAAGAACTGCCTGCATGGATCACTGTCCGGGGAAGTGATACTTTACCAACGGGGGAATATATCGAAACAGATTATAAGCAACCTTATCATCAGGTCATAAGAAAGAAATATGGCTTTTGTGCTACAGCCAGTGTCCACACGGAAAAAGGGTCTGTATTTATTGTAGAAGATAAGTATACTTTATTAAAGGATGGGGTATTTGGGATATATAGAGATGTGAAGGTGAAAGAAGCGCAGGCAGAGGATGTCGGATTTGCCAGTACAATTTCATTTCAAACCGGGCTTCGTTCGTCTGATAACAATGATTTCGAGTATTTTATTCCTTCTGTTTTATATAGAAATACCTCTGAAGTAAGAGAGGATGCGATTGCTGCTGACCTGAATACTGACCGGATGTATGTAAAAGAAACGCGTACGGGACTGCCGCTGGCTATGCTTCGGGAAAAGGTAACAGGAGCTACTTTAACCCTCATGCATTATAATCCCAGGATAGATGTCGGACAAAATCCTGGTGGTGGAACATTCTATGAGGTGAATGATGCGTTACAATATGGTTCAATAGGTTACTCTATATATCCTTCATTGTCGGTGGATTTTCATTATCCGTGTGCAGAAGGGCCTAGAACATATGAAGCTGCCGGAAGAAAAAGGGATGCAAAGACTATATGGTCCAAAAGATACCATTCGGTGAAAGAGGGTAATATACATAGCTATTCTGTAGCCTTGATTCCTGATAAAAAGGATAATTATAATGAAGCTATGATGTATGCGTTTGGCATGGGCTATAAAACGGAAGAACCGACAATCGTGGATATGAATATGGATGAAATCTACCGGCAGAATATAGAACTTTTTAAAGCTGAATATCGGATGTTTGGAAAGGGAAACATAAAAGCGGCAGGTTTACCATGGTCACTTGATTTACCTGATGGTACAAACACTGAAGGGATATCTTTTCAAATGGGTTTTGTGGGACAACAAATAGCCGTTGGATATCACATGTATCGTTATGGTCTGGATCATCATGATTCAGAGACTAAAAGGAAAGGTAAATCAATGGTTGATTTCTGGGTTTCTGATGCCATCATGAAAACTTATTTCCCCACTGTATGGTGGGATCCTGCTGATAATGCCACAGCCGGACAAAGGCGGGAATATCCAAGTTTTCTTCGATGTTTTGTAGATGGTATGGAGGGATTACTGGATGCCTATCGTATTTCTGTAGCTCACAATGAACCTCAGGAAGCGTGGAATCAAGCTCTTAAAAGGGTTGCTTCTAATTTGGTGAAGAAACAAAATGAAGACGGTTCTTTTTATAGAGCATATAAGACGAATGGTGATGTTGAGACAGGAGGGGATAGGAATACTCATGGGACTTCTAAATTGAATACTCCGGTGGCTATTAGATTCCTGGTGAAGATGTTTGAACATACCGGAGAGACTAAATATAAAGAAGCTGCAATCAAAGCAGCTGATTTCTCTTACAATGAACTGTATCTGAAATTAGGGAAATATGTAGGTGGAACTCCGGACAATCCTAATACTGTTGATAAAGAGGCAGCCATATTTGCTCTTTACGGATTCAATGCCATACATGAACTGACAGGGGATATGAAATATCTGAAAGCGGCAGAACATGCTGCAAACTGTGCTATGAGCTGGACGTATTGTTATGATTTTGCCATTCCTAACCGAGATGCAATGGATACCAAAAAGAATCCTTTTGTTAAAGGAGGTATTACAGGGTTTTCTATTATTGCTACAGGACATTCGGGTGCTGATAATTTTATAGCTTATGTGTTTTATGAAATGTATAAATTGTATATCAAAACCGGAAATGAACTCTATTTATATATGGCAAAATTCTTACAGAATAATACGAAACTGAATACAGACTTTGACGGTAGAATGAATTATAAGTATCGTGCATTTATGCCGGAAGCAACTAATGTTGCTGATTTGGCTTTCAGGTCTGTATCCTTGTGGCTTCCATGGGCAAGCATTGCGAACATTGAGCCGATTGTTAATCTGGAAGAAGCTTTCGGAAAAAAAGATCTATCTCAGATTGATATGAGTTTACCTGAACTTCGCAGTAGATTGACAATCTATGGAGTAGGTGGAAAGCCTCTCCATAGATAGAATGGCTTTGGTTTGATATATGATCGGAAAAGAACCATCTGTTGCTGGGGGAGTAGCCTGTTTTTATTATATTTGTAGATCACTTTCAATGAATCATATTGTATAGTTATGCTCATAAAGAAAAAAGAAATAGCGTTATTACTAATTTTTCTCTCTTTGGTAGTAACTAACCTTTTTGCCGAAAACTATTATTTTAAGCGATATGACAAAGAGAATGGGCTTTCTCAGCAAACTGTTTTCTGTGCAGTTCAAGATCGTAGAGGTTTCTTGTGGTTTGGTACGAAAGTTGGTCTGAACCGGTTCGATGGTACAAAGTTTAAGAACTATGTGGCCGATCCGGAACAGCCCAATTCTCTTCCCAACAATACAGTTCTTGCTCTGGCGGAAGCACCGGATGGTTCTCTCTGGTTAGGGACTTCAGATGGTTTATGTACTTACAATCCGGAGAAGGATACTTTTGCTCCGTTTGTCAGTGCTGACCTGACAATTGAAGGTTTAATAGATAATTTAGTTTTTGACAAGCAGGGAAATCTTTGGGTTATAAATTCTAAGGGCATATACTGCTTGGATGTAAAAAATGGAAATCATAAGTTTTTTCCTGCATCTGATTTCTTTGTGCCTACAGGGATAACAGTGACTCAGTCCGGTAGTGTATGGGTATTAGGTCTGGATGGTAATATCTATTTGTTTAACCCTCAACGCATGGAGTTTTCGTCTTATCCTATATTGACAAAAGAAGAGAAAACAAAACATATTCTACTTTATCGGATTCTGGAATGTAGTAACGGAGACTTGGTTGTGACTACAGATCGTATTGGGGCCAGGCGTTTTTCCCCTAACAATGGTGAAGTTAAAGTCTTGTTTTGCAATGATTCTCAGAATAATCCTATTTATATCCATACGGCTATTCAGCGGAATAAAGATGAATTCTGGTTTGGTACAGAGTCAGGTATTCATATCTATCAATTGGATTTGGGATTTATTGATCATTTACAGAAGTCGTATAATGATGCTTATTCGCTTTCTGATAATGCTGTTCATATGTTGTTGAAAGACCGTGAAGAAGGTATTTGGGTAGGGACTTTTTTTGGTGGTGTGAATTACTTGTCGAGTAATAATACATTGTTTGATAAGTATTTGCCGAAAGATGAAAAAGGAAGTATAAAGGCAAATGTTATTCGTGAAATTCATCCGGATGTGGAAGGAAATTTATGGGTAGGAACTGAAGATGGAGGGTTATGCTATTTTGATACCAAGACAAAAGTATTCAGGGCATTGACTAATCTGAAATGGGACGGACGTCCCATATCCAAAAATATACAATGCTTGCTGGTTGATAAAAATATGATATGGATTGGAACTTTTGATAGTGGTATCTACCTGTTTGATTTGAAGTCGCAAAATATAATCAATCATTTCTGTAGTGAGAATACTGGTTCCGGATTATTGGTTAATGGGATCGTTTGTTTCAGGAAGACTTCTTTTAATGAAATATTGGTTGGTACAATGGGAGGATTATACCGCTATGTAGAGTCAAAGAATAGATTTGAAATTGTTCCGCAACTGGATTGGGGACTTGTACATTCCATTTATGAGGATTTAGATCATACTTTATGGGTTGTTACAATGGGGAGAGGATTGTTTACATTCAAATATAATGGGATACATGAGAAGATAACAGTTAAGACAATGCCATTCATCAGTAACTATATCACTACTATCTTCGAAGATTCCCGGAAGCGTTTATGGATTGGTACTGAAGGAAACGGGCTTTTTCTTTATGACAGGACAGATGGGACATTTACTCAGACTTTATCTAAACTGGATTATTCCGGACAAATTATTTATCAGATTATAGAGGATGCCACAGGAATGTTATGGGTAACTACTTCGAATGGCTTATTGCATTATGATCCTGAGCAGAAAGCTTTAAGCAGGTTTACAACGTTGAATGGATTGCCGATAGATCAATTTAATTATAATTCCGGCTATCAGGATCGAATAGGCAATATTTATTTTGGCTCATTGAAAGGAATGATAGCTTTCTCGCCTGAGAATTTTATAAAGGCATCAGAACCATTAAAAGTATTCTTTACAGGTTTTCAGTTATTTAATAAAGAAATAGAGACCTGTCAACCGGATTCTCCTTTGAAACAATCGATTATTTTTACAGATAAAATAACATTGCGTTATGATCAGTCTACTTTTAGTATTGATTTTGCTATACCTACTTATTCTATTTCTCAGGACGTATGGTATAGATATAAGCTTGAAGGGTTAGATCATGAATGGATTGTTAGTCAAGGACCTAAGAAATTGTATTATACAAAGTTACCACCGGGGAGATACACTCTTCGTGTACAAGCTTCAAGAGAAAGCGGAACATGGACTGGCGAAGCTTCTTCATTGGTTATCATTGTAAAACCTCCATTCTGGAGTATGCCATTTGCGTATTTCTTGTATGTTCTTATTATCTTTACTACATTTACTTGGTTTTTCATCAGATACAAAAGAAAACTCAAAGAGAAGGAACGACACCAGATAGAAATGTTACAGAACGAGAAGTATAAGGAAATTCTTCAGGCTAAGATTAGTTTCTTTACAAATATTACTCATGAAATAAGAACCCCTTTGACATTGATAATGGGGTCATTGAACCGTATAATAAAGTCGGGAGAAAAGAAACTTGCTGAGAATGAAAATATAGCTGTCATGAGTAAGAATACTCAGCGTTTGCTCGATCTGGTAAATCAGCTACTTGATTTCAGAAAGATAGAATCTTCTACCTTCTTGATGAGTTTTGTAAAACTGGATATCAAACAACTACTTGAAGAGACTTATAGCCGTTTTACTCCGATAGCTCAAACCAGATGCATTGATTTTCATTTTTCCATGCCTGATGAGGGATGTGAAATAATAGCTGATAAAGAGGCTTTAATAAAGATATTAAGTAATATGTTGAACAATGCGATTAAATTCTGTGACCATATTGTTGAGGTATCTTTAGTGAGTATACAGAAAGAAGACAATTCGATTGTTCGGATTAGGGTGAACAATGATGGAGAAAGAATCCCTAAAGATGTGACAACAGACATCTTTAAACCTTTTTTCCAGTATTTCGGAGAAGATGCAAGAGTATCGGCAAAAGGTTCCGGATTAGGGTTGCCTTTAGCTAAATCACTGGCCGAGATGCATAATGGCGCTTTTTATCTTGATAATTCCATTACTGAGATGAATTCCTTTGTGCTTGATCTACCCTTGGAACAGCATGATGTTGCAGAGCCGGGACATTCTCCTTTTTATAAGGAAACCTCTTCTGTAGAAGGAAATAAAGACTATATGCATAAGAGTATGTATAATGTACTGGTGGTTGATGATGAAGTGGAATTGCGTCAGTTTGTTTGTGAAGAACTAACCCCACAATATAATGTGTTGGTTGCCGATAATGGGAAACAAGCATTGGAAATATTGGAAAGTCATGTAGTATCGCTGATTATTAGTGATTTGATGATGCCGGTGATGGATGGAATTGAATTGTGTAAGTCTGTCAAAACAAATATAAAATATTGTCATATTCCTATTATTGTATTAACAGCAAAAGTTTCTTTACAGGCCCATATTGATGTATTGGAATCGAAAGCTGATGCTTATATAGAGAAGCCGTTCTCTACAGAGCATTTACTGGCTCAGGTTTCAAATCTTTTAGCTAACAGAGAGCTTATCCGTTCTACATTTGTCCGCTCACCTCATGCACATCTCATAAGTGTTGCGTCTAACAGTATAGATGAGAAATTTATTGGAAAGATGAATGATTATGTGATGAATAATTTGTCTGATTCCTGTTTGTCGGTTGAAAGCCTGGCTGAATATATGAATATGAGCGTATCGACACTTTATAGAAAAGTGAAAGCTATCACTTCTTTGGCGCCTAATGACTTTATCCGTTTATGCCGATTAAAGAAGGCTGCCGAAATGTTGGCTAAAGGTGATCTTCGGATCAATGAAGTTGCTGAGAGTTTAGGATTTTCTACCACTTCATATTTTACCTCATGTTTCATGAAGCAGTTTGGAATTACTCCGAGTGAGTTTATTAAGTTGAACAAGAATAAATGAAATATCCCCATGTTCCAGACATGGGGATATAATCCTTTCTGCTGTTAATCAGTTTGCTCAGTGGAAGTAATCTGCCTCCCGTTCACCTCTACGTTTTCGAGCGTTAAGTTCACTACATTGTCCATCTGTATGGCTTTCGGTGCCTGTTTTACCTTTATGTTCCGCAGGGTGATATTATAAAGTTTAGCTTCCGGTAATCCGTTTGCCATGAGTGCTACGCTGTCCACGCGGTTGCAAGTTACATCTTCTATGCAGATATTGCGGAAGAGTGTCGGATGATTTCCACCGCGGTATCCGTGGTAGTTCGTACGGAAATTAATCACTCCCCACAGGCAGACGTCCGCTTCTATCCGGCGCATGTTCAGATTTTCAAAGTAACCGCCACGGTCCAGATTTGATTTGAAGTAAATACCGTTGCGGCAACTGTCTATCTTGCAATCCTCGATAAAGATGTTCCGCACGCCACCGGACATTTCACTACCGATGGTAATGGCCCACCGGGCGAAGTGACAGTTACGGATAATCACATTCTCCGTGGCTTGGCCGATGCGCCAGCCGTCCTGGTCGCGTCCTGATTTTATGGCGATACCATCATCTCCCACATTGAAGTCCATGTTCTCAATCAGTACGTTCGTGCTTGATTCCGGATCACAACCATCGTTGTTGTAGTTGTTACTGTCTATATATACATTGCGTACGGTGACATTGTCGCAGAATACAGGATGGATAATCCAGAACGGAGAATCGTAGATCTGTACATCTTCTACAAGTACATTCTTGCAGCCGTAGAATTGTATCATGCATGGGCGCAGGTAATATCCCTCTCCGAATACGCGTTCGTATACCGGGATGGAATCGATACCCATCTGGCGCAAGCGATCCAGGGCGGGACCTTGCAGGGCGTGCCAACCATTGAAAGTTACAGCTCCGTTGCCGTCAATCGTGCCTTTGCCGGTCAGGGCGACATTGGTGCACTGGTAGGCATAGATGAAAGGGGAGTAGTTGAAACATTCCGTTCCTTCCCATTTGGTCAATACCATGGGGAGATAGTCAGAGGCCACGGTCGAGAATTCCAGACGTGCGCCATCTGCAACGTGCAGGTTTACGTTACTTTTCAGCAGGATGGCGCCTTTGCTGAAATAGTTTCCGGCAGGGATGAGAACGGTGCCTCCACCATTTGTATTACATTGATTGATGGCTTCCAATATGGCAGGTCGGCTGTCAAAACTCGTATCGCTTTTTGCCCCGTAGGCAGTTACGTCATATATACTGTCCGGAAAAGTAGGCGGAACAATGTTCTTTAGGATTTCGGGAACTTTTGCCCATTCACCGGATTCTTTGCGGGTGGTTGCAGTACCGCTACATGCTGCCCACAGAATGGGAAGCAGACAGGATAAAAAAGCTAATTTCTTCATGGTATTCAATCTAAATATGGTATTCAATCTAAATAATGCATGTGGCAAAAATACCTGTTTCCAGTCGAAGTATATAGGCAGAATTGATTTTTGGATTGGAGATTTTGATATTATCGTTGCTTCATGAAGCAAATAATGATAAATTCATTAGTTTTGCCGAAAGAAAAAATGAAAGATATGGATAAGATAAGAACCGGATTGGCTGCCTTTGGAATGTCGGGACAAGTGTTTCATGCTCCTTTTATTTCCACAAATCCTCATTTTGAGTTGACTGCTGTCACTGAGCGTAGTAAAGAATTGTCACGGGCGAAGTATCCGCAATCCCGTATTGTGCGTAGTTTTAATGAGTTGATAGGAATGGAAGAACTGGAGTTAGTGGTAGTGAACACCCCTGACAGTTCCCATTACGAATATGCCCGTCGTGCTCTCGAAGCCGGAAAACATGTTATCGTTGAAAAACCTTTCACCACTACTGTAGAGGAAGGTGAAGAACTCGTAGCTCTTGCTGCGGAAAAAGAACTGACCTTAAGTGTTTACCAGAACCGTCGTTGGGATTGTGATTTCCTGACCGTGAAAGAAATATTGGCTCAGGGATTGTTAGGCCGTTTGGTCGAATTTGAATCAACCTTTCCCCGTTACCGGAATTTCATCAAGCCGAACACCTGGAAAGAAACCGGCGAGAATGGTGGTGGCCTGACTTATAATCTGGGTGCCCATGTCATCGATCAGGCTGTTCAACTATTTGGCATGCCCGAAGCTGTATTTGCTGATATTGCAACTTTACGTACCGGTGGTAAAGTAGATGATTATTTTATCATCCATCTGATGAAACCTGCCCGGATGCCAGAAGTGAAAATCACCCTGAAAGCCAGCTATCTGATGTGTGAGAATGAGCCTCGCTTTGTTCTTCATGGAACGGAAGGCTCTTATGTGAAGTACGGTCTTGATCCTCAAGAGGCGGATCTGACTAAAGGTCTGTTGCCGGATGCCCCGCATTGGGGAGAAGAGGATGAATCCCAATGGGGAATACTCCATACGGAAAAAGATGGTAATGTGGTGCGGAAACCTTATCCGACCCTTCCCGGAAACTACGCTGCTTTCTATGAGAATATTTATCAGCATATCCGGAATGGCGAAGTGTTGCAAAGTGATGCGTGCGAAGTGCTTGGCGTTATCCGCCTGATTGAGGCGGCATGGGAGAGTAGTCGTACAGGGAATGTTAGAAAGTTGTAATTTGGTTTATGGATAAGAAAGCAATCGTTCTTTCCGTTGCCGGTTCCGACAGTTCCGGTGGTGCGGGTATACAGGCAGATATAAAAGCTATCTCGGCACTTGGAGGTTATGCAGCTACTGCCATCACAGCCATTACAGTGCAGAATACATTGGGTGTGCAAGCCGTTCATCCTGTTGCGGCAGAGTTGGTAGGCCAACAGATGCAGGCGGTGATGGAAGACTTGCAACCGGATGCCATTAAAATAGGTATGACCGGAAACGTAGAGATTATCTATGAAATAGTACGGATACTGCGTCGCTATTCTCCCCGGAAAGTGGTTTTCGATCCGGTGATGGTTTCTACCAGCGGGCATAGTCTGATGACGGATGAGGCATTGGAAGCCATTCGTACTAAGTTGATTCCGAAAGTAACTCTCGTAACTCCTAATCTGCACGAAACAGAAGTATTGTTGCAACAACCGGTTCAGACGATTGATGAAATGGAGGATGCCGCATGCCGGTTATTCGAAAAATATCACTGTGCTTTTCTTATTAAAGGAGGTCATCTGACCGGTCATGAAATGTGCGATGTACTTTATGACGGAAAAGAACTGAATATCTTTGGTGGCAGGCGTATTCATTCCGCCAACCTGCACGGTACGGGATGCACGCTTTCATCCGCCATTGCCACTTTTCTGGCGCAAGGATCATCCTTGTATGAAGCAGTGGAACAGGCCAAAGAATACATTTCCTGTGCTATTGAAGCCGGGAAGAATTTACGTATAGGGCAGGGGAATGGTCCTTTGTGGCATTTCCCGTTTCCGACGCATCCGGTAAATGAAGGATAGAAAAATGAAACTGATTATTATCACCTCTCCGGATTTTATTCCGGATGAAGCACGCATTGTCACTGAGTTATTCAAAGCCGGACTGGACTTGCTGCATGTACGCAAACCGGATGCGGATGTTCATGCGGTAGAAAATCTGCTGCAAGGTATTGCTCCGGAATATAGAACCCGGATTGTCATTCATGATTTCTTTTCTTTGAAAGATAAGTATCTTCTAGGCGGAATTCACTTGAATTCCCGTCATCCGGAGGTACCTGCAAATTATGAGGGAATACTGAGTCGTGCCTGCCATAGCTTGGAAGAAGTGGAAAGTACAGTCTCCCTGTTCAATTATGTGCTAATGAGTCCTGTTTACGATAGCATTTCCAAACAGGGATATCGCTCGGGATATTCAAAGGATGAGTTGAAACAAGCACAGGAAAGCGGAGTCATCCATGAAAAGGTAGTAGCCTTAGGCGGAATAAGTGAGGTGAACCTTGTGGAAATAAAGTCTCTTGGCTTTGGCGGTGCAGCTTTATTAGGAGATATCTGGAACCGTTACCATACGTGGAAAGATGCCGAAGCGTTGCTTGCTCATTTCAGGAGGCTGAAAAAGATTGCAGGATAAGTCTATACAAGAGTATGCCGAAAATCACCACATATTACACTGATTTTTTGCAGATTACAAATATAGAGAATCAATCGTTTCCTCTTTTATCTGTGCAAATTCGTGTAATATGTGGTGAACAAATTGCCTACCTTGGTAAATAGTGGCTTCTGAGAAATTACTTCTTCAGTTTCGCGATAATTTCCTCAGCTACCTTTTTACCGGACATCAACATTCCTCCAAAGATCGGTCCCATACGGGGAGTGCCCGAAACGGCGGAGGCAGCCATACCGCAAACATAGAGTCCCGGATAGATTTCTTTCGTTCCGTTTACTACTTCATCTTCTCCTGCCACTACGTCCAGAGAACGCTCGCCAATCACACCACCTGTTTCTGTTGCCAGACGGATACCATTTTTGCGTGCTACGGTGGCAGCTATTTCGCTGTCATGTCCTGTTCCGTCCACTACTATCTTGGCGAGAATGTTCAACGGGTCTACGTGCATGCCTTCACGCAATACGGGAGTCCAGTTTACTACAACTCCGTTCACTGTGTTGTTTTTGAAGATGACATCTTCTACAGAGTAGCAGTTGAAGATGGTGGCACCTGCATGAACAGCCTGATAGAGCAGGGCAGAAGTGCTTTCTACCGAGTCCATTACATACAGTCCGTCTTCATACTTCTCATGGTTGATATTGAATTCCTTTACAATGTCAATCGCTTCTTCCTGAATCACAATCTGGTTGAACATCATGGCACCGCCCCACATACCGCCGCCGGGAGCAAGTTTACGGTCGAACTGCGCCACCTTTAATCCGGCCTTTGCCAGATAATAAGCGGCTACTATCCCTGAGGGACCACCACCGACAATAGCAACGTCCAGGTCAAGATTCCTCTCTAATTTTTCAAAATAGGTACTGATGATACCTTTGGATACTTTTGTTTCAATCATAATATAATAAGTTTAAAAAGTAATATGTTATAAGTTACGAGCTACAAGCTACAAGTGGCTGCACTATGAAACAGCAAAGCACTTGTAGCTCATAGCTCATTCATTGCAATCCTTCAACTGCTGACTAATGCGCATAGCACAGAAATTAGGTCCGCACATGGTGCAGTACTTCCCGTTCAGGTGATTGGCTTCCTTATAATATTGGAGTGCCCTTTCCGGATCAAGGCTCAGGTTGAACTGGTCTTTCCAGCGGAATTCATAACGTGCCTTACTCAAAGCATCATCCCGGATTTCCGCCCCCGGATGTCCTTTGGCAAGGTCGGCGGCATGTGCAGCAATCTTATAAGTGACTACGCCTACACGCACATCCTCTTTTTGTGGCAGAGCAAGGTGTTCCTTCGGAGTCACATAACAAAGCATCGCTGTTCCGTACCAACCGATTTGTGCAGCTCCGATGGCACTTGTGATGTGGTCATATCCCGGTGCAACATCTGTCACCAACGGGCCGAGGGTATAGAATGGTGCTCCGTGGCACTTCTCTATCTGGCGGTCCATGTTCTCTTTGATTTTATGCATCGGCACGTGTCCCGGACCTTCGATGAATGCCTGTACATTCTTTGCCCAGGCACGTTCTACGAGTTCCCCCATTGTGTCCAGTTCAGCAAACTGTGCCTGGTCATTGGCATCCCGTATGGCTCCCGGACGCAGACCATCACCCAATGAAAGAGCGACATCATATTGCGCACATATATCGCATATATCATCAAAATGCTCATAGAGGAAGCTCTCCTTCTGATGCATTTTGCACCATTGCGAAATGATGCTTCCGCCCCGGCTCACCATTCCGCAAAGTCGTTCGTTGGCGAAATGTATATTCTTCAGGCGAATACCGCAGTGGATAGTGAAGTAATCCACTCCCTGTTCGCACTGTTCGATGAGGGTATCCCGGAATAATTCCCAAGTCAGGTCTTCGGCTTTTCCGCGCACCTTCTCCATTGCCTGATACATGGGAACCGTGCCCACCGGAACAGGGCAGTTGCGAATGATCCATTCACGCGTTTCGTGAATGTTCTCTCCCGTAGACAAGTCCATCAGTGTATCGCCTCCCCATTTGCAGCTCCATACGGCCTTTTCCACTTCCTTTTCGATAGTGGAAGAAGTGGCGGAGTTTCCGATATTCGTATTTATCTTGACGAGGAATTTGGAACCGATAATCATGGGTTCGGCCTCAGGATGGTTGATGTTGGCAGGCAGTGCGGCACGTCCTGCTGCAATCTCATCCCGCACAAACTCTGGTGTGATGTAGGTTTCTATGCCCAATTCCTTGCAGTTCATGTTTTCGCGAATGGTAACGTACTCCATTTCCGGGGTGACAATTCCTTTTTTGGCATAGTACATTTGCGTAACTTGCTTGCCCGCTTTGGCACGGTAGGGCAGGGTGATATGTTCAAAACGGAGAGAGTCGAGGTTCTTGTCTGCCAGGCGCATCTTGCCGTATTCGGAGCTGATTTCCGTCAGCCGTTCCACTTCCCGCTCCTGTATCCACGGTTCGCGGAGGCGGGGCAGGCCTTTTTTTAAGTCGACTTTCTGGTTCGGGTCACTGTATGCTCCACTTGTGTCGTAGATGTACACGGGCGCATTTTCCGTGATGATTTTCTTCCCGTTTTCCACTACTACGGTAGGCGTCAGATTCACTTTTCTCATACCCACTTTCAGGTAAGGAAAAAGCTCACCCTGCATGTAGACTTTCTCGGAATCGGGATAGGTGATTTTTGTTTTATCTTCCATGGTTCAATTATTGATTGCTATTCGGTCAGTTGTATGATTGTCTCCATCTCACGCACCGGATTTCCGGCTTTCAGGATTCCACTGCTCAGTGCTATCCCGTTTAGTCCTACGGCTTTCAATGCCGGAATATCCTCACGCGTAATTCCACCAATGCCGACGATAGGAATTGAAAGACCTTCTTCTTTCATTCGCGTCAGGATGGAGCGATAGCCGTCCAGTCCTAGGATGGGTGATAATTTTTGTTTGGTGGTGGTGAAACGGAAGGGACCGCAACCAATGTAGTCTGCGCCATCGGCAACATGCTGCCTGATGTCCTCAAAAGTGTTGGCGGTTCCACCGATAATGAAACCTTTACCAAGTCTCTCCCTTGCTTCTTTTATCGGCATATCCAATTTTCCTAAATGGACACCGTCCGCACCAATTTGTTTCACCAGGTCTACGTGGTCATCAATGATGAAGGTAGCCCCGTATTGGCGGCAGAGGTCCTGCACGCGTGTGGCTGTGGCTTTCAGTTCATCTTCGGAAGCGTCTTTCATCCGAAGCTGTACCCAGCGACATCCTCCTTCGAGGGCTATACGTGCGGAGTCCAAGTATGAAATAGATGCCGTAAAATGCGTAATGAATTGTACGTCAAACATTCAAACTCTGAATTTTTAGAGGTTCTACTTACAGAAAGGGATAGTAGTATAAACGAATAGTAGAATATAGAAAGAAAATTCCCTTCGACGGTACTAACCGTATCAGGTTCATTGGGTATAATCTCAGCTATTTTTATAGCACCCCCTTTTCTGCCGGTAAAGTAAGGACGAATGTTTTTAACAGGAAAGATAACGGCTTATATTTTAAGCTTATTTAAACTTAACATAATTGAGGCGGGTGTACTGCTTATTTCCCGAAGTGTAGGTGCGTGCGATGCGTGCCGAAACAATGTATACCGTTTCTCCCGGCTGGAAAGCATGTTCCGTACCCGGCAGTTGGCACGACTCTCGGCTTGCTGTGCGGGCACTTGTCCGGAAAGTGACGAGGTTACCGATAGAATCTTCCAGCGTAAGTATCTGCCGGACGTAGAAATAAGGGGTATTTCCTTTTACGATAGTTTTGTAAGGATCGTCTTCCAGTCGCACGCGGAGTACTTTCAAGGTAAGGTCTGCCACTTTCTCCCCTTCCTTCCCCAGAAAACGGCTGGTGGAATATTTCTGCCGTGCCTGTTGTTTCTGGATATCGAGATGGACGGAGTGATATATCTGCGCAATCTGTACAAAACGTTCCTGCTTGGGGATGCGTGGGGTGAACTTATAAGCAACCCAACTGATATATCCCGGGTCGATGCGAAAGATTTCGTGAAGGAAATGCCCGTGATATTTACCGATGGAAATAATGTCGTCTCCTCTGCTCTGCATGCGTTTGGCATTGTATTCCACCAGTAGTATGCAGCGTGGAGAATAATAAAACAAACTACTTGCCACCCGCAAACTCTCATTGATATCTTCGGAAAGGTCCTGAATGTAAAAGATGGACTGCCGTTCGGGCAGGGGCGAATAAATCCATAATGAATAGCGGGGATATTCGGGACGAGGCAATACAACAAGATAGGCACCAGCCTCTTTGTAAGAGGCTCTTCCCAGATTGTATTCGTTTAGTTTTTTATACAACAGGTCTTGTTCAGCTTCGGATATGCCCGGAATAATCGGATTTGACATAATCTGACTTGTTTAAGTCAAATATATGATTTTTCGGGCAAATAAGCAAATTTTGTATAGAAAAGTTCGGGAAGAGCTCGCAGATACTTTTGGAGGCACATTCGGAATTGTGCCGATAAGAGTTATAGAAAGAAATATTCGCTACTCTAACAATAATCTTATAATTTTGTCGCATATTTGTATGCAGAGATTAAAAATTGAGACTATGGGTAATCTTCGAGTTTTATTGTATGTATTTGTCCTTTCTTTGGTTGCATGTCACCCGGAGGGGGCTAATGTGAAACAAGGATTGGACAAAGCCGCCCAATTAATAGAGCAAGATCCGGATACGGCATCCATTATTCTTGAAACTATTCGGATGAACCAAATGAATGAGGCGCAACTTGCAGAATATAATTTGCTTTGTACTCAATTCAATGAAGATAAGAATATACCTCATTCTTCTGATAATCAGATTCGTCAGGCCGTATCTTATTATGAGCAATATGGAAATGAACTTCAAAAGTCGAGAGCCTATTATTATCTGGCATGCGTAGAGAGTGATTTGAATCAGGAAAAAGATGCCGAAGCTCATTTCAAAGAAGCAATAAAATTAGCTGCACATGCAGAAGAATATGAGCAAATGACTAAGATTTGCAAGAGATGTAGCCTGTATTATCAGAAATATAAAAACTTTGACGAGGCGCTGGAAATGGAAAGAAAAGCATACGCCAGCCAGTTGATGCTGATTGATAGTAAAGATAACTCTACTGTCATTCTATCTTCTGCCTTAGGCTTGTTAGGTGTTATGTCTCTCTTGCTCGGATTACTTTGGAAGAAACATCTGTCTGTACATTCACAACTGGATATCTTTAAGGAAGAAATGCAGATGAAAGAGGTCGAATCTGACAAACTGGTGATGCAATGTAATTATCTCGAAGAAAAATATCAATCCCTCCAACAACATATTTATGAAAGTTCTCCGGTTGTCTCAAAAGTACGTCAGTTGAAGGAACGAACGGCTTTATCTTCTAAAATATCTTTTTTCTCTGAGAAAGACTGGACAGAACTTTTGCGACTTCAGGAAAGTGTTTACGGACTTGTATCTAAATTGAGAGGGATAAGTCCGAAACTTACGGAAGAGGATTTAAGGGTATGTGCCTTTTTACGCGAAGGCGTTCAGCCTGCTTGTTTTGCTGATTTAATGAAACTGACTGTTGAGACTCTGACCCGGAGAATCTCCAGAATAAAAACGGAGAAACTGATGTTGGCAAACTCTAAAGAATCGTTGGAAGATATTGTAAAATCATTGTAGGTCTGAATTTGTCTGTAATTGGTAATGTGATATTGCTGGTTATCAGTTGACTATGTCTCTGGGATGTCCGTGCTCGTCCGGTAAATTTCTTCTCTTTTATAGGTCTGTTCTATAACTTTGCAAACAAAAAAGTTACAGAACAATGAGCAACTTATTATTTAAAAAGTGGAATGATTTTAGTGGGTGGATTGTCTTTGTGATAGCAGCTTTTGTATATGGAATGACGATTGAACCTACTGCCAGTTTTTGGGATTGTCCCGAATTTATCTCGTGTGCCGAAAAGTTACAAGTGGGGCATCCGCCGGGTGCACCTTTCTATATGCTTGTTGGAAACTTGTTTACCCAGTTTGCTTCCGACCCGTCACAAGTGTCCTGGATGGTTAATTTTCTGAATGCGTTGCTGAGTGCCGGTTGTATCTTATTTCTTTTCTGGAGTATCACCCGGTTAGTAAGATTCCTGATAATAAATGATGGGCAGAATTTATCAACGGCGGATGTTATCATCATTTTGGGTTCAGGGTTTGTTGGAGCCTTGGCGTATACATTCAGTGACACATTCTGGTTCAGTGCGGTAGAAGGTGAAGTCTATGCCTTTTCTTCTTTCCTTACGGCACTGGTATTTTGGATGATTCTTCGCTGGCAAGATGAATCGGATTCGGTATATGGCGACCGTTGGCTTATCCTGATAGCTTATATCATCGGGCTGTCAATCGGAGTGCATTTGCTTAATTTGCTCTGTATCCCGGCCATTGTGTTGGTTTTCTATTATCAGAAATATCGGACGATATCGCTTAAAGGAGTAGCTGCGGCAATTGCCATATCAGGTCTTCTCATTATATTTATTCTTTTTGTTTATATTCCGGGCATGGCTGACATAGGAGGCTGGTTCGAGTTGCTTTTTGTCAATGTATTCGGGCTTCCTTTCCACACAGGGCTGATAAGCTTTTTAGCTTTAACATTTTTCGTACTGGCCGGAGCCATTTATCGTTTCCGAAAACGTATGTTGCATACTTCTTTATGGTGCTTGCTTATGCTCACCGTAGGCTATACCACCTATGCGGTGATACTGATTCGTGCCAACGCCAATACTCCGCTTAATGAGAATGCGCCGGACAATATTTTTACGCTCAAAAGTTATCTGAACCGCGAGCAGTATGAAAGTGCTCCCCTGTTTTATGGAAAAACCTACGCTTCCGAGCCGGAATATGTGCCCGAGGGTGACTATTACAGAGTAAAAACCACAAAGGGGAGTGCTGTATATCGCCCGGATAAAGAAGAAGGCAAATATAAAATAATCCGGCATAAGGAAGATGTGTGCTACACTCAGAACATGCTGTTTCCCCGGATGTGGAGTGAACGCATGGCTTCTTCTTACAAAAATTGGACAGGAGGAAACGAGGCGGCTCCCACACAAAAAGAAAACCTGACTTATTTCATTACCTATCAACTCAACTATATGTATTGGCGCTATTTCTTGTGGAACTTTGTAGGACGGCAGAACGATGTGCAAGGAAGTGGCGAACCGGAACATGGGAACTGGATAACAGGAATTTCATGGTTGGATAATTTAAGATTGGGAGACCAGAGCTTGTTGCCGGAATCCCTGCGCCAGAACAAAGGGCACAATGTATTTTATGGATTGCCACTATTATTAGGACTGTTCGGTATCTATTGGCAATGGAACCGCAGTAAGAAAGGCAAACAACAATTTAGTGTACTGTTTTTCCTCTTCTTTATGACAGGACTGGCTATTGTGCTTTATCTGAATCAAACACCCGGTCAGCCGCGCGAACGGGACTATGCATACGCCGGTTCGTTCTATGCTTTTGCTATCTGGATAGGGATAGGTGCTGCCGGATTGTGTGATGCGCTTCGCCGGAAAACGACTTCTACGGTACAAGTCAGTGTATTAATGACAATCTGTTTATTGATTCCGGTGCAAATGGCCACTCAGACGTGGGATGACCATGACCGGAGTGCCCGTTTCACTTGTCGCGACTTTGGGGCTAACTATCTGATGACTCTTCCCGATGCGGGAAATCCGATTATCTTTTGTAACGGGGATAATGATACTTTCCCATTGTGGTATAATCAGGATACGGAGGAAGTGCGCAGGGATGCACGTGTCTGTAACCTGAGTTACGCGCAGACAGATTGGTATATTTATCAGCAGCAATGTCCGTTGTATGATGCTCCCGGACTGCCTATAAGTTGGAATAAGAATCAGTATCAGGAAGGTAAAAACGAATATGTGGTCGTACGCCCGGAACTGAAAAAACAAATAGAGGAATTGTACCGGAAACATCCGGAGGAAGCACGTGACAGCTTTGGAGAAGACCCGTTTGAAGTAAAAAATATCTTGAAATATTGGATATTCTCAGAGAGACAGGAATTTAATGTAATTCCTACGGATACGATAAATATCCACATTGATAAGGATGCGCTGCTCCGTTCGGGAATCATGCTTCCTGAAGCAATCCGGCGTTTGAAAGGGGAAGAACTGAAAGATGCGATACCGGACAAACTTTATATTCCTTTAAAAGATATACGTATGCTGAACAAAGTAGATTTACTGATGCTGGAGATACTGGCTAACTGTAATTGGGAACGTCCGCTTTACCTTGCAATCTCCGTAGGGAGTGTTAGTAAACTGAAGTTTGACAATTACTTTGTGCAGGAAGGATTAGCATTCCGCTTTACACCTTTTGACTATAAGAAGTGGGGGGATGCCGACGAAAACAGGCTTTATGCAGTAGATGTGGAAAGGCTTTATGACAATGTAATGAACAGATATAAATATGGCGGGCTGAATACTCCGGGACTCTATCTGGATGAAACAACCCTGCGTACGTGTTGGTATCATCGCAGGCTTTTCGCGCAACTGGCTAAAGAACTGATAATACAAGGAGACCCTGCGCGTGCAAAGAAAGTACTTGCCTATGCGGAACAGGCTGTTCCGGGATATAATGTTCCCGAAACGTATGAAAGCGGTTCTTATAGCATAGCAACAGCCTATGCCGCATTGGGCGAAAAGATGAAAGCGATAACCCTGACAGAGCATTTGATAGCCGAAGCGGAAGATTATATCAACTGGGCTTTTTCATTAAAGGGGAACCGTATGGAAATGGTCCACAACGATTGTATCTATAAATTTTGGCAATGGAGCCAATGCAATGAACTCCTGAAGAAGGTCGATGAAAAGAGATATAAAGAGAGTAACAGTCGGTTTGAAGATAAATATGCACTATTTGCTCCAAACATGAGTTACAAGAACTAAAAATAAAACAGAATATGGGATTAAAAATAATGAAGCGGAAAGAGAAAGAAACGGTATTTGGCAGGAGAAATTATGTGATTCTGCTAATTGGTTCGGTCATAATCATAGTGGGATATCTGTTCATGAGCGGCGAGGGGAGTACCCCCGCCGCCTACAACCCTGATATATTCAGTGGATTGCGTATAAGGGTAGCTCCCATCGTATGCCTGACAGGGTATTTGATTAATATATTCGGTATCCTGTACCGAACCGGACGGAATTAATTATTTTCACTATCCGTCATCCTGAACGTAGTATAAATTAATTAGGGTGATGTACTTATCAGCTACAATACACATTTTTATTAAAAGAAGTAACATAAGCGAAAGAACTTGTAACACAGATATGAGGATCTTCTCTAAAAAAAGCATTCTTTTGTAGCCATTTCCAATTAGTAAGCGATATGCAATGAAAAACCTTTTAATTAATTATCAAATGAAACACTTATTCAAATTTTCCTTTTGTGCATTGGCGATTGCCATGAACGTGAATATCGGGTTTGCACAAAACAGCGAAACGGGACTGAAGGATGCCTATAAGGATTACTTCTCAATCGGTGTGGCTGTGAATATGCGTAACATCGCAAATCCCGAACAGATTGCCATCATCAAAAAAGACTTCAACAGTATTACGGCGGAAAACGACATGAAGCCCCAACCCACCGAGCCCGCCAACGGAAAGTTCAACTGGGAGAATGCCGACAAAATCGCCGACTTCTGCCGCACCAACGGAATCAAGCTCCGCGGACACTGCTTGATGTGGCATGCGCAAATAGGAGAGTGGATGTACCGTGACGATAAAGGAGAACTGGTATCCAAAGAAACCTTGTACAAAAACATGAAACAGCATATCACCGCCATTGTGCAGCGCTATAAAGATATCATTTATGCCTGGGATGTGGTGAATGAAGCCATCTCTGACGGAGGTTGGCAGGGCGGACGCAGAGGCGAGGGACAGAAACCGAGTCCCTACCGTAATTCAGCCCTCTACCAGATAGCGGGTGACGAGTTCATTAAGAAGGCCTTCATTTATGCCCGGGAGGCCGATCCCGATGTCCTCCTTTTCTATAATGACTACAATGCCGCCGATCCAGCCAAGCGCGATCGCATTTACAATATGGTGAAATCAATGAAGGAAGAAGGCGTGCCCATTGATGGTATCGGCATGCAGGGACACTATAATATCTACGGTCCGAGTATGGAAGATGTAGATGCCGCTCTTACCAAATACTCCACCATCGTGAAGCACATCCACATTACCGAGCTGGACATTCGCGCCAACGAGGAAATGGGAGGTCAACTCAACTTCAGCCGTGACGGCGCCGATATCAGTCAGGTGGTGAAAACACTTCAGGAAGACCAGTACACACGCCTCTTCCGGGTGCTTCGCAAGCATAAGGACGTGGTAGACAACGTCACCTTTTGGAATCTCTCCGATCATGATTCATGGCTTGGCGCACGTAACTATCCGTTGCCATACGATGAAAACTACAAGGCGAAACGCGTCTACAACCTCATTAAAGACTTTGATCCTGCATTAGACAATGCCGTGGTGAAAGAAGATTTCCGCCCTTCCGTTCTCAATCAGCCCGGACAGCAGTATCCGATGGTCAACTCGCAGGGATACGCCCGTTTCCGTGTGGTGGCTCCTCAAGCTAAGTCCGTCATTGTCAGCCTCGGACTGGGCGGCCGTGGCGGTACGGTGCTTCGTAAAGATAAAGAAGGCGTATGGACAGGTACTACGGATGGTCCCATGGATGAGGGATTCCATTATTACCATCTGACTATAGACGGTGGTGTGTTCAATGACCCGGGCGCCAAGAATTATTACGGCTCTTGCCGATGGGAAAGCGGTATTGAGATTCCGGCTCATGATGAGGATTTCTATGCCATGAAGCAAGTGCCCCATGGAAATGTTCAACAGGTTTATTTTTATTCCAAGAGTACGGATACCCATCGTCGTGCATTTGTTTATACACCGCCTGCTTATGGAAAGGATAAGAAGAAATATCCGGTTCTCTATCTACAACACGGATGGGGAGAAGATGAGACGGCATGGTCCAACCAGGGACATGCGAATCTGATTATGGATAACCTGATTGCCGAAGGCAAGATTGAACCGTTCATCATCGTAATGACGTATGGCATGACGAATGATGTGAAATTCGGACGTATCAGAGAATTTACGGCCAAGGAGTTTGAAACGGTATTGGTGGACGAACTGATACCTTATATCGATAGCAATTTCCGTACGCAGGCCGACAAGAAGCACCGCGCAATGGCGGGACTATCGATGGGCGGCTTTGAGACGAAACTGATTACCCTGCGCCGTCCGGAGGTATTCAATTACTATGGACTGTTGAGCGGTGGTACCTATACGCCGGGAGACATCAAGGATAAAAAGCAGGTGGAATCCATCTTTATCAGTTGTGGAAGTAAGGAAAATCCTGCCGGCGTGACCAAAGCTGTGGATGAGCTTAAGGCTGCCGGATTCAATGCAACCTCTTTCGTATCTCCTGATACGGCTCACGAATTCCTGACTTGGCGCAGAAGCCTGTATCACATGGCGCAATTGCTTTTCAAGTAGGAACAGAATTGTTGAAACTGTTTTTATCCCGTTCAACATTTAGATGCGGAATTTCACGGATTTTCTTTTGTTTGTTGCGTGAAATTCCGCGTAATTAAATTATAAAAGTATGAAGCTGATTGAAGAAAGAGGTGCTATGACGGCACCCCGGGATTTCGTTCGATATGTTTAGAACCGCACCATCAGTTCCAACACAATTTTATCCTGCTCTGACTCTTTGGCAATGCTGTTTTTGGCATAAAAGTATTTCTCGAAATTCAGTCGGAGGTCTGTGCGGAATGCTTTGCTGAGGCTAAAAGTGATACCGCCGGTTATGCGATGTCGCTTATAGTCAGTAGTGGTTAAGGCACCGGTTCCTTCATCAATGGTCTTTCCGTCGCTTTGGCTGGTCATCATGTCATAGCGTACCAGGAAAGACATTTTGTTGAATACTTTTCGCAGTGGTAAGTCGTAGTTGATGAAACTGTTTACGGCATGCACATTATCGTAAGCATTGTCCGCGTATGTTTTGTACAGGTACTCCCCTTCAATGTGGAAGCGGCCGAATTCATAGAAAGCACCGATGTCATAAGAGTTTATCCGTACATCTTGCGGCTGAATGCTCTGTATGCTTAAAGCCAGGTTTAGCTTCTTGGCAAGCAGGAACTGTGCTTTGGCTGAATAATTTACTTCTTTGTGCCATTCCTTTTGGTTGGTCAGTCCCGAACCATTGTAGAGACCGCCCTCTAATGTAACGGGTATTTCGGTTCCGAATTTATATCCCAATGTGACGCCAACGTCACGAACATTACCGACTTGTTTCGCTATAAATGAACGGTTGGCGAAATATTGCTGATGCGGCGAACGGTGTGCGTCGATGGTGAACGGCACACGCATTTGCCCTGCGGTTACAGTTACGTCTTTTACGGGGAAGAGGCGGGCGTAAGCATCCAGCATCTTGATTTGTCCTTCATCCGAAAGGTCGATTTCGGCTTTATATGCTACTATGGGTAAGACGTTACCCGTAATGCTGATACGCGCGTTGCGTACTTCGAAACGGCTGGCGGCCATTTCTGTCTGATACTCAAACTTAGTGCGGATAGTACCATGTATTTCCGGCAGGTAATCCTTTGTTTCCAGTTTTTCTTTGTCGATCTTCTTTCCGTCCTCGTTGCGATACGGATTTTGGGATTTTGCTGCCAGTGGCAGCAGAACAATGAGCAACATGAGTGCGCTTTTCTTCATAACCATTAGTTGTAGCCGATTAATTTATGGCGGCAAAGGTCGGACATACGTGTTATGTTTCTGTTTCATGTGTATTGCATTTTTGTTACATGGCTGTTTGCGAAGATACGTTTGTTTACAACTCGTAAATTTTTCGTAGCTATAAAAGTACGGAGAGGTAGGGAGAAACAAAGAGAATGATGTGAAGTCATGTGAAAAAGGTATGCCTTTTCTGTTTCTTCTCCCCGAAATCATCTATTTTTGTAAGCTAATTGAATGAACATCCTAAAATGAACAGACCGGAGAAGCGAGTATTGGTAGGCATGAGCGGCGGTATAGACAGCACCGCCACTTGTCTGATGTTGAAAGAACAAGGATATGAGATAGTTGGACTAACCATGTGGGTGTGGGGAGACGAACCTGTGGAAGCCCGGCAACTTGCCGACAGTATGGGTATCGAACACCATGTGGTTGATGAACGTGAGGCTTTTCGCAAAGTAATTGTGCAGAACTTTATTGATGAATATTGCCAGGGGCGGACACCCAATCCGTGCGTGATGTGTAATCCTACGTTTAAATTCCGCATACTCACAGAGTGGGCGGACAAACTAGGTTGCGCATTTATCTCTACCGGACATTACAGCCGTCTGGAAGAAAAAAATGGGAATATATATATAGTGGCCGGAGACGATGATAAGAAAGACCAGTCTTATTTCCTTTGGCGACTGGGGCAGGATGTGCTGAGACGTTGCATTTTTCCGCTGGGCATCTATACGAAGTTGCAAGTACGGGAGTATTTGCGCGGGAGAGGCTATCAGTTGAAGGCGGAAGAAGGAGAGAGCATGGAGGTATGTTTCATCAAGGGTAATTATCGGGACTTCCTGCGCGAACATTCTCCTGAAATAGACCGTGAAATCGGTTCCGGATGGTTTGTCAATTCCGAAGGGGTGAAGTTGGGCGAACATAAAGGTTTTCCTTATTATACCATCGGACAGCGGAAAGGTCTGGAAATAGCTTTGGGCAAACCGGCTTATGTGCTGAAGATAAATCCGCAGAAGAATACAGTGATGCTGGGCGATGCCGAACAATTGCGGACTGAATATATGCTGGCCGAACAGGATAACATCATCGATGAACAGGAATTCTTCTTGGCTCCTGACTTGACGGTACGTATCCGCTATCGCAGCAAACCGATTCCCTGCACGGTGAAAAGGCTGGAAGACGGGCGGCTGTTCGTACATTTCTTGTCCGAAGCATCGGCTATTGCACCCGGGCAGTCTGCGGTGTTTTATGTAGGTAGGCGGGTAGTGGGCGGTTCGTTTATTGCTTCGCAGCGGGGAATTGGGCTGGTGATTGCAGAAAATAATTAGAATTATGGCAGAAAGTCAGAACATAGAATATAAGCAAAGTTGGCGTGACGAATATCTGAAATGGATATGTGGCTTTGCCAATGCTTCGGGAGGGAAAATCTATATAGGGGTCTCCGATAGTGGTCAGGTGGTTGGAACGTCTGATACAAAAAGGTTATTGGAGGATATTCCCAATAAAATTGTGAATTTTCTGGGGAATGTTGCTGATGTGAATCTATTGCGTAAGGATGAGCTGGAATACATAGAAATATCGGTTTATCCGTCGAATGTTCCTATTTCTTATAAAGGTACTTATCATTATCGTAGTGGTAGTACAAAACAAGAGTTGAAGGGATATGCTTTGCAGAACTTCTTATTGAAGCGCTTAGGGCGCACATGGGATGACTTTCCTTGTGATTGGGCTACATTTGAGGATATAAATAGAGAGGCGGTTGACTATTTTTTTAAAAAGGCTTCGGTATCCGGGCGCCTTCCGGGTAATTTAGAGTATGATGATATTCATTCTACTTTCTTAAATCTGGGATTATTGGCTGATAATGGGAGACTAAAGAATGCGGCGTTATTGCTTTTTGCAAAGACACCTTCCCGCTTTTTTCCAATGGTGCAATTTAAAATAGGGAGATTTGGAGAGGATGATTCTGAATTGTTATTTCAGGATATTGTAGAAGGAAATATTCTGCAAATGGGTGATAAAGTCATGTCTTTATTGAAGTCTAAATATTTACGTTCTTATATCCGGTATGAAGGGTTGCAAAGGATTGAAGAGTTAGAAATACCGGAAGAAGCATTGTGCGAAGCTATTTTTAACGCAATCATTCATAAAGACTATACGGGTGCTCCTATACAATTAAGTGTATATGAAGATAAACTTATGCTGTGGAATGAAGGCTGCCTTCCCGAAGACTTGACGATAGAAATGTTCTTGGAAAAGCATCCGTCGCGACCTTACAACAAGAACATTGCTGATATCTTTTTTAAGGCGGGTTTTATAGAAGCATGGGGAAGAGGTATAAACAAAATAGTAACAGGGTTTCAGTTGGCAGAGCTTGAGCAACCTTCGTTTGACTTTTCTATGGGCGGGCTTTGGGTTACGATGCCAAGGAAACAAGCTACCACTCAAGCTGCCACTCAAGCTACCACTCAAGCTCTTCAGGTTTTCAAAACCCAAGACCTTATGGAAACATTCTATTCATTGTATACGAAGGCTGATGAATATACGGCAATTTCCTTGCAGGAAGAACTTGGTTTTAAAAATAGGGTACATTTCAGAAAAGCCTATCTGCTACCATTGCTGGAACAAGGAATTCTAAAACTGAAATATCCGCAGAAGCCCAATCACCCGGAACAAAAATATTTGTTAGTCAAATAAAGTCAAAAATGAAATAATAGACATAAGTGATAATGAGAAAACTGTTTTCCTTTTTAGCTTTCGCCCTCTTAGTGGCAGGAGTATCGGCGCAGCAAGATACCTTGAAGTATCGTATTAGCCTGAAAGACAAGGCCGCCACAGAGTATTCATTGAAACAGCCGGAAAAATTCCTGTCTGAAAAAGCGATTGAACGTCGCAAGAAGCAGAATCTTCCCATTGATTCTACAGATCTCCCGGTTTGCCACAAATATATAGATGAGATTTGTAAGCAGGGGGTTAATATTGTGGTGGTCGGAAAATGGAACAATTTTGTAACGGTGTCATGTAACGATACGACTCTGATTGATCGCATAGCGGCACTGCCTTTTGTGCTTTCAACAGAGAAGGTCTGGATTTCTCCCGGTGCTGGCAAACCATCAATGGCAACGGAACGTGATTCTGTACTAAATCAACCAACGATACATCCGGATAGCATTTACGGACGTGCTATCACTCAGATTCAGATGAGCAACGGTGACAAATTACACGAAGCGGGTTTCAAAGGGCAGGGTATGACAATTGCGGTTATTGATGCCGGATTCCATAATGTCGATAAGATTACTGCTATGCAGAATATCCGTATTCTCGGTACAAAGGATTTTGTAAACCAACAGGCTGATATCTTTGCGGAAAGCAGCCATGGGATGAGCGTACTGTCCTGTATAGGTATGAACCGACCTGATATTATGACGGGTACGGCGCCCGAAGCTTCTTTCTGGTTGCTTCGCAGTGAGGATGAATATTCGGAACACCTGGTAGAACAGGATTATTGGTCGGCTGCGGTTGAATTTGCCGATAGTGTGGGAGTGGATGTAATCAATACATCTTTGGGATACTACTCGTTTGATGATAAATCGAAGAATTATAAATATCGCGATCTGGATGGACGTCATGCATTGATGTCACGCCAGGCTTCCCATATTGCAGATAAAGGAATGATACTGGTGTGCAGTGCCGGCAACTCCGGTGCGGGTTCCTGGAAAAAGATCACTCCTCCGGGAGATGCTGATAATGTGTTGACGGTAGGAGCGATTGACAAGAGAGCTGTGCTGGCTACTTTTTCTTCCGTAGGTAATACAGCGGATCATCGTGTGAAGCCGGATGTGGTTGCGGTAGGGGTTGGATCGGATGTGATCCGTACGGATGGTAATCAGGGACGGGCTAACGGTACTTCTTTTTCTTCACCTATCATGTGCGGTATGGTGACTTGTTTGTGGCAGGCTTGCCCGACGTTGACGGCAAAAGAAGTGATTGAGTTGGTGCGCCGATCCGGTGACCGTGCCGGTTTCCCGGATAATATCTACGGATATGGAGTACCTGATATGTGGAAGGCATACAATGATTATAAATCAAATAATAAATAACTGATTACAAGCTGCTACTCGTAGTTCGTCACTTGTAGCTGGTGGCTTGTCACTCGTAGCTGAACAATATGGAAGCGTTATCTTTACTGGAACTTAATGCTTTGGTGCGCCGCAGTCTTGAACAATGCCTGCCTGATGAATATTGGGTACAGGCAGAGTTGAGTGATGTGCGAACGAACAGTACCGGGCATTGCTATCTGGAATTTATTCAGAAAGACCCCCGTAGCAATGGTTTGGTTGCAAAGGCTCGCGGTACTATCTGGTCGAATGTCTATCGGCTGCTGAAACCTTATTTCGAAGAAGCAACAGGGCAGGCTTTTGTTTCCGGTATTAAGGTGCTGGTTCAGGTTACTGTCAGCTTTCACGAGCTTTATGGCTATAGTCTGACTGTGCAGGATATCGATCCTACTTATACGTTAGGAGATATGGCACGTCGTCGTCGGGAAATACTGAAGCAACTGGAAGAAGAAGGTGTGCTTACTTTGAATAAAGAGTTGGATATGCCCGATTTACCGCAACGTATTGCCGTAATTTCTTCCCCTACGGCTGCCGGTTATGGTGATTTTTGCCATCAGTTGCAGAATAATCCCCGTGGCTTTTTCTTCTATACGGAGCTATTTCCTGCTTTGATGCAAGGCGACCGTGTAGAAGAGTCCGTACTGTCAGCTTTGGATCTTATTTTAAATCGTCAGAATGATTTTGATGCCGTAGTCATCATCCGTGGAGGTGGAGCTACTTCCGATCTTTCCGGTTTTGATACGTATTTGCTTGCTGCCGCGTGTGCCCAATTCCCGCTGCCCATAATTACCGGAATAGGACATGAAAGAGATGATACAGTGCTCGATTCCGTGGCGCACACTCGTGTGAAAACTCCGACAGCCGCTGCCGAATATCTTATTGATTGTATGGATCTTGCTGCCGATGGGTTGGAAGTTCTTGCCAGCCGTTTACACGAAAGCGTCCTTTCCCGTCTGACGGAAGAGCATCGTAAATTGAATTTATACAGGAACCGTATTCCCTCTGCCGTTGTACGCCGTATCTCTGATGCTAAGTTGACTCTGCTGGCTGCCCGGAGAGATATTTCCCAGGCAGTTACGTCTTCCCTTTCGCGCCAACGTCATCGTCTGGAACTGTTACAGCAACGCTTGACTGATGCTTCACCCGAAAAGATGCTTGCCCGTGGCTATAGCATCACTCTGAAAGATGGAAAAGCTGTAAAAGATGCCGCTTCTCTGAATGAGAATGATGAAATACTCACCCGTTTTTACCGGGGCGAAGCATCCTCAATCGTAATTCATAAATCATAAATCATAAATACTCCTATGCCTACTTCAAAGAAAAAAGAAACCTATTCCCAAGCCATGGAGCGCTTGGAGAAGATTGTCCGTCAAATAGACAATAATGAATTGGAAATTGATGCGCTTGCCGAAAAAATAAAGGAGGCGAATGAGATTATTGCGTTTTGCAGCGATAAATTGACCAAAGCTGACAAGGAAATCGAAAAATTACTGTCGGAGAAGCGGGAAAGTGAAGAATAAAGACTAAATTTGTTGCAGAATGTACGTAATGAGATTACTAATACTTTGAGATATGAAAGAAATAGATTGGTCTAATCTGTCATTCGGATACATGAAGACAGATTACAATGTGAGAATTAATTTCCGCGAAGGTGAGTGGGGAAAACTTGAAATCAGCAGTAGCGAACTTATCAATCTGCACATGGCAGCTACCTGTCTGCATTATGGACAGGAAGCGTTTGAAGGCTTAAAGGCATTCCGTGGCAAAGATGGTAAGGTGCGTATTTTCCGTTTGGAAGAGAATGCTGCCCGCTTGCAGTCTACGTGTCGTGGTATCATGATGGCAGAACTGCCGACAGAACGTTTCAAAGAAGCTGTGCTGACAGCGGTGAAAATGAACGAACGCTTTATCCCGCCTTATGAGAGCGGTGCTTCCCTTTATATCCGTCCGTTGCTGATTGGAACCGGAGCACAGGTGGGGGTACGTCCTTCCAATGAATATATGTTCCTGATATTTGTTACTCCGGTAGGTCCGTACTTTAAAGGCGGTTTTGCTGCTACTCCCTATGTCATTACACGTAAGTATGACCGTGCTGCTCCGCTTGGAACTGGTATTTATAAGGTTGGCGGTAATTATGCTGCCAGTTTGCGTGCCAGTCAGGAAGCTCATGCTGCCGGTTATTCTGCAGAATTCTATCTGGATGCAAAGGAGAAGAAATATATTGACGAGTGTGGCGCTGCCAACTTCTTTGGAATAAAAGATAATACTTATATTACACCTCTGTCTACTTCCATTCTGCCATCCATTACCAATAAGAGCTTGATGCAGTTGGCCGAAGACATGGGTATGAAGGTAGAACGCCGTCCGGTGGCTGAAGAAGAACTTACGACTTTTGAAGAAGCCGGTGCTTGCGGAACTGCTGCTGTTATCAGCCCGATTGAACGCATTGATGACCCTGAGAATGGACATTCTTATGTGATAGCCAAAGATGGTAAACCGGGACCTATCTGCACTAAGTTGTACAACAAGCTGCGTGGAATCCAATATGGTGACGAACCTGACACGCATGGCTGGGTAACCATTGTGGAATAACGCATGAGCAAAGGTAAGTTAGCGAAGTTTGCCGATATGGCAAGTTATCCGCATGTGTTCGAATATCCTTATTCAGCAGTAGATAACGTGCCCTTTGAGATGAAAGGAAAATGGAACGAGTCATTCTTCGGGAATGACCGTCCCATTGTTTTGGAATTAGGTTGCGGACGTGGTGAATATACCGTCGGGCTGGGACGATTGTTTCCTGATAAGAATTTTATCGGAGTGGATATTAAAGGTTCCCGTATGTGGTCCGGTGCTACGGAGTCATTACAGGCAGGCATGAAGAATGTTGCCTTTTTGCGTACGAACATTGAAATAATCGACCGCTTTTTCTCGGAAAATGAAGTGAGTGAAATCTGGTTGACTTTCTCCGATCCACAGATGAAGAAAGCTACCAAGCGCCTTACTTCTACTTATTTCATGGAACGTTATCGTAAATTCCTAAGACCGGATGGTATTGTTCATCTCAAGACAGATAGTAACTTTATGTTCACTTATACCCGTTGCATGATCGAGGAAAATCATCTTCCGGTGGATGTGCTGACAGAAGATCTGTATCACTCCGGCATGGCTGATGAAATTCTCAGCATCAAAACCTATTACGAGCAACAGTGGTTGGACCGTGGATTGAACATCAAGTATATCAAGTTCCATCTGCCGAAGGAAGGTGAACTGCACGAACCCGATGTGGAAATAGAGTTAGATGAGTATCGCAGTTATAACCGCAGTAAGCGGAGCGGGCTGCAAACTTCAAAATAAAAAAAAGTAATGACACTTTATCCTAAACTAATTTTAGATGCACTGGCCACAGTGCGATATCCCGGTACCGGAAAGAATCTGGTTGAGGCGGAAATGGTTGCCGATAATTTACGTATTGATGGGATGAAAGTTAGTTTCTCACTGATATTTGAGAAACCGACCGATCCTTTCATGAAATCTGTAATAAAGGCGGCGGAAACGGCTATTCATACGTATGTATCTGATGAGGTAGAAATAGCCATTACTACGGAAAGCAAACAAGCGGCACGTCCCGAACCAGGCAAGCTGCTGTCTCAGGTGAAGAATATTATCGGTGTTTCTTCCGGTAAGGGTGGCGTAGGTAAGTCAACGGTAGCTGCTAACCTCGCGGTATCTTTGGCGAAGTTAGGCTATAAGGTTGGTTTGTTGGATGCCGATATTTTCGGACCATCCATGCCGAAGATGTTTCAGGTGGAGGATGCGCGTCCTTATGCTGAGCATGTAGACGGTCGTGATTTGATTGTACCAGTTGAGAAGTATGGTATCAAATTGCTTTCTATTGGTTTCTTCGTTGATCCTGACCAGGCTACGTTGTGGCGTGGCGGTATGGCAAGCAATGCCTTGAAACAGCTGATAGGGGATGCGAATTGGGGAGAGCTTGACTATTTCTTAATCGACCTTCCTCCCGGAACGAGTGATATTCACCTGACAGTGGTTCAGACATTGGCACTGACAGGAGCTATCGTAGTCAGCACACCGCAGGCTGTGGCATTGGCAGATGCCCGCAAAGGTATCAACATGTTTATCAATGATAAGGTGAATGTGCCTATTCTCGGTTTGGTAGAGAATATGGCCTGGTTTACACCTGCCGAACTTCCGGAGAATAAATACTATATCTTTGGAAAGGAAGGTGCCAAGAATCTGGCGGAAGAAATGAATGTGCCTTTGTTGGGGCAAATTCCTATCGTACAAAGCATTTGCGAAAGTGGAGATAAGGGTACTCCGGTAGCACTTGACGAGAATACCGTGACCGGACGCGCTTTCCTGCAATTAGCGGCAAGCGTGGTCCGCCAGGTAGATAAGCGGAATGTGGAGATGGCACCAACGGAAGTAGTGAAGATGCATAAATAAATGGTTATCTGCATCCTACTCCTGATTGTGCTGTTAAAAATCAGGAGTAGGACATTGCAGATAATCTTTATGTGAGAGAGAATTAATGTTGAAAAGAGATTGTTTTATTGCAATCTGAATACGATAGGGAATGTATATTTTACATTGACCGGCATTCCTCTTTGTGTACCGGGTTTCCATTTAGGCATACTTGCGGTGACGCGAATTGCTTCTGTATCCAATAAGGGGTCTACGGGCTGGGTAACTTTAGGATTGGTTACATTGCCGTTCTTATCAATGATGACTTGCATTATAACTCGTCCTTGGATTCCTGCTTTTTGTGCCTCTACCGGATATTTGATATTCTTAGACAGATATTGCATCAGTCCTCCCATACCACCGGGAAATTCAGGCATGTTTTCAACCACCTCAAAAACCGGGTCTTCCTCTGCAGGGACTTGTTTGGAACCATATCCCACGACAACAGTTTCATCAATTTTAGCTATAGGCTTATACTCCTCTTTTTGACCATCATCCGATAAGCGGAACATGACAGGAACTGTATATTTCACCCGTACAGCTTTTCCTTTTTGCATACCCGGCTTCCAATTTGGCATTGTGCTGATAACGCGTACCGCTTCACCATCCAATTCCGGGTCTACTCCACGGATAATCCCTATGTTGGAGATGCTTCCGTCTGCATTTACAACAAATTGCACAGTAACGCGTCCTTGCGTACCATTTTTCTGTGCATTTACCGGATATCTGATGTTTTTCGATAAAAATTGCATCAGGCCTGACATGCCGCCATCCGGAAATTCAGGCATTTGTTCCACTACTTCAAATACAGGATTATCAGGATCATCGGCTGGCGGATTTAGCCATTCCCTATCCATGACAATCTTCATGTTGGAGTTGTTTTCTTTGTTGACAGCCACGGGTACTCCCATCATTTTTCCATCTTTTTTCCAAATTACTATCATTTTAGCATTTTCGAATGCTTTGAAAGAAAAATTACCGTTCTTTCCCGTGACATACGATTGACCTTGTGGTAGTTTGTGGTCTTCATCAATGAAAAACTCAGCGCCTTCCACTGCTTTTCCGTCTTTATCCACTACTACTCCTTTGTAGTTCATAAGTTTGTCTTTATCCTGTTGCGGTACCGGTGTTTCCAGCGGTGCCGTTTCAGTAGCAACTTCCATCTCCGGCGTTGTTGAATTGGACGCCAGATTCTCTTCTACAGCTTCTATGACATCTTTTGCCATCTCTTTCGTGGTACGGGCCACGGCTTCGATATTGCTGATTATCATAAGTAAGGCTGCCAAGGGGAGAAACATAAGGTATTTAGTTCTCCCTATTTCTCGGGTTCTCTTTTTGTTCATCATTTTGATGCGTTTTTTTAAAGGTAATACATTAAAACTGTTATAGATAGTTGCTGCAGCCTTATGGTGTGATAATCCTAACAGGTGATACTGATAGGCTTTAGAGTCATGTCCGGTTTCCAGTACGCGGTTGTCCGCCAGATATTCCAGATTGGTGCGGATTTCCCGTTTCATGAGCCAGGCAAAAGGATTGAACCAGCAAAATATACATACAATCTCACTGACAAGTACATCAATGGAATGCCATTGGTTGGCATGAGTTTGTTCGTGGGTTAATATTTCGCTTAGTTCATCTTCTGTATGTGAAGTCGGATGGATAAAAATCCAGTGAAAGAAGGAAAAAGGTCCGCTTGCTTGTCTGAGCAGATGTACATTCGTATTTTCTATCTTTGCTTTCCGGCAACGGAAAGCTAAACGGATAATCCCAGCCAACTGTATGAGGAAGCGGATCGCTAATACAATTACCATTCCCCAATAAGCAAAACCGACCGTTTGGGGCAGGAGGGTTTTCCAGTCGGAAGTTACCTGTTCCGGTGTTATCGTAAATTCCGGTAAAACGATGTCAGCGTATAAATCTGCCATGGCTACCATAGGCTGCTGTTCCGTAATCCATGTCTGTATATTCAGCAGCGGATAAACGGCAGAAACGGCAAAGAAGCAGAGCAAAGCGGCCCTGCGCCACGTAAAGAACGTGTCTTTATAGAAAAATAGCCGATAAAACGCATAAAATAGCGCAATGGCTACATTGATTTTTAGAAAATAAGCTAACATCTTTATTTATTTTATTATTATTCGCCTTTCATAATCTCAGCCACTTTCTGCTTCATTCCATCTCCCCTGAGATTGCGGGCAACAATAGTGCCATCCGGGGCAAATAAAATAATATGCGGGATACCATTGACACCATAAAGTTCCATTACTTTTTGTTGGGTGTCCAGTAGCTGTGGCCATGTCATATTCAGATCTCCTATCGCTTTAATGATTCTGTCTTTTTTATCCCAGGTTGCAATACCTAATATAACCAGGCCTTTGTCTTTATATGTATTGTAGATTTCTGCTAAATTGGGTATTTCTTCCCGGCATGGAGCACACCAGCTTGCCCACATATCAACAAGAACATAATTACCTTTGCCTACAAAATCTGACAACCGTGTTTCTTTACCTTCTGTGTTTTCACCGGCTATATCGACAAACGGTTTGCCTACTGCAGTTCTCTTTAGCGCTTCGAAACGTGCTTTTATAGCCTGTACTGTTTTTAAAGAATTCAGCCAATTGCCTATTTCTGTCTGAAGAGCATCCATTTCATCGGTACTACATGCCATACTATAATCTCTGAAGGCATATTCTCCCACACCATTATCCTTGTTGGATATAATTTGTTGTTTCAGATATCCAAGGAGTGATGGGCGGATTTTTTGCTCATAATATTCTGCCCATACCGGCTGCCAGTCTTCTGCATTCGGCTTTTCTTTTTTTAGTTCTGCCAGATGCGCGAATCCTTTTTTTCGGATACTGTCGACTGTAGCTATCGTCTTATTGAAAGCTTCATTTAGTTTTGTACCCGTAGGGACATGGGTATATAGATTAACCTTTATAGTTCCTTCATCCAAAATAAAGTTGGCATAGTTGCGTCCTGCATCGATTCGACAAAACGAGGGGATTGCAGTTCGTCCCTCAAATGCAAACTTCTGATTTTCAACTCGGGTACTATCAATATAGCGATTGTCATCATATCGCATGATGTATAACATTTTTCCATTAAATGAATTATCTGTCAATTCTCCTTCTACTCTATAGGAGTAAGTAGTCTGTGCGTGAGCAATGAAACTTACCAGACAAGCTAATAAAGAAAAATAGTATTTCATGCGATTCTTTTTTATGTTTATCTTTTTTCAATCATATCTATTATATCTTTCAGGTCTTTAGTTGAAATCTTTTGCTCTTTGGCAAAGAAAGAAACCATTTCCTTATAAGAATTTTCAAAGTAGTTACGCACGAAGCCGCTCATGAAGGTACGCTTGTATTCGCTTTCACGAATGGCAGGTGTGTATTGATATGTATTCCCTACGCGAGCGGCTGTAACATACTGTTTGCGTTCCAGGTTTTTAATGATGGAAGCCACGGTAGTGTAGGGAGGTGCCGGTTGGGGATATTTGGCAACAATGTCTTTTACGAAGCAACTGCCCAATTCCCAGATGTAAATCATTGCTTCTTCTTCTTGTATAGTCAACTTTTCCATGGAAATAAAGTATTAAAATGAATTCGATACAAATCTACGAATATTTCGTAATAAAGCAAACTCCAGACGGTTAATAAGTGTGAATGCACTCAAAAGAGCTGTGGAGCCATAATAGGAGGTCTATTACCTGTTAATTGATGTGAAACTGTTTATAAATGCAGTTTTTCAGTGTACCTTTGAATCATCTTAATATCTACTAATCATGAGAATCAGAGTTTTTATTTTGGGATTGTTGCTGGCTGCGTCCACTCAGGCCCAACTTCTTTATCGCGATGCTTCCGTTTTCCCCTTGTTGGGCAAGGCAACGGATGCTACTCTTACCCGTTATGAACGCCTTCCGGCTTCTTTGGAATCAGTTTCCCGCAAACCGCTTTGGGATTTAGGACGCAATAGTGCCGGACTTGCTTTGCGCTTCCGTTCCAACTCTACATGCATTGGGGCAAAGTGGGAAGTGAGGGATAACAGAAGCATGAACCACATGACTCCTACCGGAATCAAAGGATTGGATCTTTATTGTCTGCAAGATGGTAAGTGGGTTTTTGCCGGTAGCGGGCGTCCTCAGGGAAAGGTAAATGAAGCTACTATCGTGAAGAACATGGATTCTGAAGAACGGGAATATCTTTTATATCTCTCTTTGTATGACGGGGTCACCTCATTGGCCATCGGTGTGGATAGCCTTTCGACCCTTGATCAGCCTACTGTTGATTTGCCGGTGCGTGAGAAGCCCGTTGTCTTTTATGGGACCAGTATTTTGCAGGGTGGTTGTGCTTCCCGTCCCGGAATGGCCCATACAAATATTCTGGAACGTTGGCTCAATCGTGAATGTATCAATTTAGGGTTTAGCGGTAATGCTTTGCTCGATCTGGAGATTGCAGAACTTATAGCTACGGTTGATGCTTCCATGTTCGTGCTTGATTTCCTTCCTAATGCCACAGTAGAACAGATGAAAGAACGGACGGAGAAATTCTACTCTATCGTCCGCAGCAAACATCCCGATACTCCTATCCTTTTTGTAGAAGATCCTATTTTTACTCATTCCCGTTTTGATAAAAAGGTTGCAAGGGAAGTGAATGCTAAAAATGAAACGATTGCGACTATTTTTCAGTCAATGAAGAAAAGGGGTGAGAAGAATATCTATCTTCTTTCTTCAAAGGACATTATCGGGCACGATGGTGAGGCTACTGTTGATGGTATCCATTTTACAGATCTGGGTTTTATGCGCTATGCGGAAATATTATATCCGTTAATCAAAAAACATATTCGGTAACTTATTCAAATTTTATTATTCTATGAAATATGGTAGTTGGCTATCTGCCTTATTAATTTCTTTTTCTACTCTGTCATTTGCTCAAAAAGAGCCGGTGGATTATGTTAATACGATAATTGGTGCTTCAACTTCGGCAGAGGCCGGAAAATCGGGGCATGGGTTGGGAAAAACCTTTCCGGGAAGTTGTACTCCTTTTGGACTTGTACAGTTGAGTCCGGACACTAAAACCGGTGGCGATAATGGCCCCGGATATTCGTGGCATCATTCTACTATCGAAGGATTTAGTTTTACGCATTTAAGCGGTATTGGCTGGTATGGTGATTTCGGAAACTTTCTGGTAATGCCTACCACCGGGCCATTACAAACATTCAAGGGTACTGAAAATAAACCGGAGGAAGGTTACCGTTCCAGATATTCCCATGATACGGAGATTACGCAGGCCGGATACTATTCGGTATATTTACAAGATTATCAGGTGAAGGTGGAACTGACATCCGCTCCTCGTTCGGGGATTCTGCGTTTCACATATCCGGAGTCGGAAAAGTCACGTATCCAGATCGATCTGGCCCGTAGAATTGGTGGCACATCTGATGAACAGTATGTGGAAAAAGTAGACGAATATACGATTCGGGGATGGATGAAATGTACACCCGCTTGTGGAGGTTGGGGAAACGGCTCGGGTAAATCTGATTATACCGTTTACTTCTATTGCTGTTTCGATCGCCCATTGACGGAATACGGTGTTTGGAGTGCTTCTATTCCTGAGGGCGTTAGCAGAAAGAATGAAGCCAATGATAATCCGGCCTATTTCAGCTATATTAAGGATGCCCGGATCATATCTGCTCCCGGGAAAGCACAGGGAAAGCACTTGGGCTTTTATACAGAGTTTCCTACCCGGAAAGACGAACAGGTTCAACTGAAGTGCGGTATATCGTTTGTCAGCATGGAAGGTGCCCAGCGCAATCTGGAACAGGACATTCCAGACTGGAATTTTGAGCGGGTAAAAGAAAATACACGTAATCTGTGGAATCAGGCACTCTCTTCAGTGAAGGTTGAGGGAAGCGAAAGGGATAAGACTATCTTTTATACCTCTTTGTATCATACAATGATCGATCCACGTTGCTTCTCTGATTGTGACGGCCGATATATAGGTGCGGATAAGAAGATTCACCAGACGAAGAATTTTACTTATCGTACAGTATTTAGTGGTTGGGATGTATTCCGTAGTCAGTTCCCATTGCAAACATTGATTAATCCCCGATTGGTGAATGATGAGATAAACTCTTTGATCCAGATTGCCCAGTTAAGTGGTACGGAGTATTATCCGCGTTGGGAAGTAGTGAATGCATATTCTGGCTGTATGTTGGGAAATCCCGCTATCTCGGTACTGGCGGATGCCTATGAAAAGGGGATCCGGGAGTATGATGTACAGAAAGCCGTTGAGTATGCTGCGAATACACAAAAGCAGTTTGGTAATGGAGACCTGGGATATACTCCCGGCAGTCTTTCCCATACTTTGGAGTATGCTTATACGGATTGGTGCTTAGGACAACTCATGAGTTCCTTAGGCAAAAAGAAAGAAGCGGCTGAATATGAAAAGCGTGCCAAAGCTTACCGGAATGTGTGGTGCGACAGTGTGCAGTGGTTTCGTGCCCGCGTGAAGGGTGGAGGCTGGTTGCCTTGGCAAGGTCGTACGGCACAGGATCAAGGTACTACGGAAAGCAATCCTTTCCAACAAGGTTGGTTTGTCCCTCATGATATTGACGGAATGAAAGCTCTGATGGGAGGCCAAAAGAAGTTTGATGCGGAACTGGAAGAGTTCTTTGCCAATGTTCCGGAAGATTTTTTGTGGAATGATTATTATAATCATCCTAATGAACCGAACCATCATGTACCATTCCTTTTCAATTACTCTTCCTGCCCGTGGCTGACACAGAAATGGACGAGAAAGATCTGTGATAAAGCTTATGGTGATGATGTTCTGGGATTGTGCGGAAACGAAGATGTAGGGCAGATGTCGGCATGGTATGTATTGGCGGCTATGGGCATTCATCCGGTTTGTCCGGGAAATCCCCGTTATGAGATTACCAGCCCTGTCTTCGAAAGCGTAGAGATAAAACTGGATACACATTTTTACTCCGGTAAGAATTTCAAAATCATAGCGCGTAATAACTCGCCTCAGAACATCTATATCCAGTCGGTATCATTGAACGGCAAGAAATTGAACCGCCTGTGGATAACGCATGATGAGATTGTGAAGGGTGGGGTGCTGGAATTCGAAATGGGACCTGAACCAACTGCAGCGGATGAGCTAATTCTTTAATTACCAATGTTCTGTATTTACCGCTTGTTTGCCGCGGAATGTAAAAGTATTTACTGTCACATGTAACGGCTTTCACCTCGGCATGTAAACAGAGTTACCGTGTGAGGTAAACAGAATTACCATGAAAGGTAACATTACAGTATGTTATTTATTCTTGTACTCTTTATATTTCTCAATCACATGCTTCCGGCTCTGGATAATCTGCCAGCGATATACCCAGCAAGTAGTCAGAAAGTAGATGCCTGCCTGTATCCATAATGCACGGTATTCAAAGGCTACTTCGCCCAGTGTAGCTCCCATGCTATTGATGCGTACGTAGCCATTGATGCCGAAAGTGGACGGGAAGATATAAGAGAAGTATCTCCAGAAATCCGGCATGGCGGCTCCCGGCCAGGAAACACCTGAAAGGAACAATAAAGGTACGGATGTGAAGACGAATATTAACATGCAGGTTTCACGGTTGCGTATGGCAATAGAAGCTGTCATGGCAAAGAAAATACATGCTGCCAGATAAGGCAACATAAAGAGGGTCAGTACACCCGGTTGAGCTATCTGGATGAGACTGAACAGACGTGGCACTACACAGAGCACGTATACGGATACAAGTGCATACACCATGAAGTAACTTAAACCTTTACCCAGTACGATACGTAATGTGCCGTTGTAGTGGCGGTTGATAGGAACCAAATCTTTGAAACGATTCTGTTCGCGGGCTGTTCCGGCAGAAAGTCCGATACCAAGCAGCAAGGTTTGCTGAATAATCAGTATCAATACCGCGGGTATCAGGAAAGCCGCAAAACCGTTTGCAGGGTTGAATAAGGTAACATCTTCATATTTTATCGGATAGGCGGTAATCTCATCCTGGCGGTTGGTGGTATTGCCGGCACGTTGCATTTTGATATCTGCATTCATATCCAGTGACACGCTGGTATTGGTGTTCAGCAGAGATTTGTAATAAAGCAATCCGCTCATATCGCAATACAGACTGACCTGTGTTTGCTTTCCCCGTGCAATATCTTCACTGAATTCAGCAGGTATATAGATGATGCCATAAGCCAGACGATCTTTCAGCATCAGTTTGGCTTCTTCCATGTCGGCGCAATAAGATACGATCTTCACTTCCGGACTGGAGTCCACTTTGCGCAGATATTCACGGCTTAACGAACTGCGTGAGTTATCCACTACCACAGCAGGTACTTCCCGTATGGTTTCATTGGTATAGATGAAAGCGTAAATCAGTGGATACACCAACGGGACAAGCACAAAGAAGATGAGCACACCCTGATCGCGAAAGGTCGTGCGGAATTCCCGTATCCAGATATAGAATAGGTCGTGGATACCTTGTACTACTTTCTGTTTGAACGTCAGATGTTTCATTAGGGCACGTATTTATAATAAATCAACGCTTCTTTAAGCCGGTGGACGACAAAGAAAGGAAGCATCATAAAAATAAGTAACGCCACATAGTTTATCCATGAATAAATCATCGGATAACCGTTCAGGGCCTGGTCTACATAGATCAGGAAATAGTGACGCAGCGGGAACAGATTGGCTAATCCTTGCAGAACCGGATGCATTGCCATAGCTGGGAATGATAATCCACACATAGAGAATGAAAGCACTCCCCATAAGGATGCAAAACTCAGTCCCAGACGCAGGGTAGGCAATGTACCTATCATCAGTACGCCCATCCCTTGCGAAGCCAGTACAAGGCAGAGAGTGGCAAGAAGCATCGGCATGATGCCACTGTTGCATGGGAAGTGCAGGAAGCCATATAGATATACGTTATACAATATCCCCATCAGGAAGAAAATAGCCGTATGCGGCAACAGCTTTCCGGCAAGGGAGATGTAGATGGAATTATTTCCCATGCGTAGCCATTCGCGCGCGGTACGGTCTTTTATTTCCACGCCGATGGAGTAAACCGTTATCATAAATATAAGCAGCATCAATACGCCCGGTGCAAATGTATTACACAAGTATACGGAGTAATTCAGCCACGGATTGTTCAGCGGATGTGTATCGATGACGATGGGTTGCAGGAATGCCATAGCCTGGTCTTCCGTAGCACCTTTAGCATACAAACTGGTGCGTGCGGCGGCTCCCGATGCCAACTCGCTCATCATCTTCATATCTTTGTAGAGTAGAGAACCGGCGATAAGCAGCGTATTGTTGGTATAGAATGATACGGTGGGCTGTCGTTGAGATTGCGCCTTGGCAGTGGTACCTTTCGGAATGTAGTAGAATCCGTAGATTTCTCCTTTCTGCATGGCGGCACGTGCTTCGTTGATAGTAGGATAATGGGCTACGATGGCGGTCTGCTCAAATGCATCCAGGTTTCGCATCAATTGGCGCGAAGTGGATGTCATATCCTGATCCACCACTCCTACAGGCATATTGACCGGTAAACCCGAATCCATCAGTGTCGTGAAGAACACGTAGCAGAACAACGGTGCTATCACCATGCAGAACAGGTACAGCGGACGGGAAACGAGCCGTCGGCCTTCCCGTTTCATGACGTTCCACAAAGCTATATATTTCTTATCTCGTGCCATTCCTTTACTTATCACTAATCACTAACTGTTAATCACTTCTTCAGTATCACCGACATTCCGGGACGCAAGCCTTCCACTTTCTCCTGTGGCAAAGCTTTTACCTCAAAAGTCTTCAGATCAAATTGCCCGGTTGTTTTCGTAGCCTTCCAGGCTGCATAAGTGCCAAGATCCTTCATGTAGTTCACTTTCAGGCGGATATTTTTGTCCAATGCCGGAACGAAAGCTTCGAATTCAGTTCCCATTGTCAGACCTTGCAGCAAATCTTCCCGGACATTGAATGTTACCCACATATCATCCAGTATGGCTATGTTCATGATCGGTGCACCGGTTCCCACCAATTCACCCACTTTGGGGAAGATTTCCGACACTTCTCCGGCTGTCTGGGCTATAAGATAAGTTTCTTTGATATAAGATTCTACTTCTGCAACGGCTCCTTTGGCACGGTCTACCAAGGCGGCGGCAGCAGCTTTATCTTCTCGTTCCGCACCGTTCTTTGCCATGTCGTATTGGGCTTTGGCGGCTTTTTCTGTTGCGACGGCAGCGTCTCGCTGTGCAGTCACCTCATCCAGCTTTTGGGCTGACATCACGCCCTGATCAGCAAGATTTTTCACACGTTTGTAAGATTTCTCGGCTATTTCAAGTCCTGCTTTAGCTTTTTGCCACATCTCAAAGGCAGCCTGTACCTGTTCGTGACGGGCGCCTTTCAGTGCTTTCTCATTTTGTGCCTGAGCAGCGGCTTCCGCCGCACGGGCCTGTTCCAGTTTAGCTAATACATCCGGAGCTTCCAGTATGGCGAGTGTATCTCCGGCCTGCACGCTTTGTCCCTCTTTCACACGGAATTCCAGAATACGTCCCGGTACTTTACTCGATACCCGGTATTCTGTGACCTCTGCCTGACCCTGTACGATTTCCGGTCCTTTGCGCAACATGAAGAAACCTACTACGGCTACAATGGCAATGACGCCTGTCAGCGTTAAGAACGCTAATAGCATGTTACTGTTTTGTGATTTGGTATCCATTTTTTTTATTACTAATTACGAATTACTAATTATGGTGTTATTGATTACTGATTACTAATTTCAAACTAAGCGGAAAGCGTTGTGCAATCTCTATAATTTATAATTAGTAATTAGTAATCGGTTGTTTTCAACTGTCCCAATGCCTTCTTCAGATAGATGTCAGTCAGTTTCACGTCAATTTGTGCATCTATCTTTTCGGACTGGGCTGAAAGCCAGGCTGTGTGTGCTTCGAGTACGTTGCTGGCAGCTATCACGCCTTCTTCAAATCCGAGGGTGGCATATCGAAGATTTTCATCTGCTTTTTCCAGATTCTTTTTTGCCATAATCAGTTTTTTAGCGGCTTCATTAACCTTGAAGACGGACTGGTTGACTTGGAGTTCTATCTTTTCTTTAGCATCGTCCAATTGGTATTGGGCGATACGGGCTTCCGCTTTGGCTGCCTTCACCTTGTACATGCCTTCACCCCAGTGCCAGATAGGAACCTGTAATACCACGCCCACATTCCACATACCTTTGAACTTCTTTTCGAAACCATTGAAAACGGAGGGGTTGGTCATCATATAGCTTCCCATCAGAGCCAGTGACGGCAGATATTCGGAGCGAGTGACGTTTACCTTCTGCTTGTAGATTTCTGTGGCAAGTTCCAGACTGCGCACTTCCGGCCGTGTAGCATAAACCGTATTCAGATCAATTCCATTCGCTGCTACCGGATCAGGAGAGAGATCATCTTCCCGTTCATCTTTCAGCGTGATAGGAGAGGATAAGTCCAAACCGCATAACTGGCATAATAACATTCTGGACAGACTCAAGCCATCTTCTACTTTGGTCAGTGTCATTTCCGCTTCGTTCACTCTTACTTTTACGGATAGACCGTCCGCTTTGGTGGCAACACCTTCGGCAATCATCTTGTCCACATCGCTTTCCAGCTTTTGCAGTAACTTGAGGTAACCTTCGGCTAACTTCTTTTTACTGGCGAGTGATACTACTTGCCAGTAAGCCTGGTCGGTACTAAGTATTACATCTTGCAGACCACTGTCATGTTGCTGGCGTGCCAGTTCTTCTGCATATTTGGTAATTTTGTTGTAAGCACGGATTTTGCCGCCCATATATAAAGGTTGTGTCAGCGTCAGGGCGCCGGCATACATGTTGCGGGTATCTGTACGAAATGCATCAACGAGGGAATTTCCGAGGCCGTTGAGCGGAGAGGCGACGTCCACGCTTCCTAACGCCTGGATCAATGCCATGAATTGCGGATTCTGTGTTAACTCAGGGTGCTGTGTCAGTATACCTTGTATGCCATTTTGCATGGCACCGCTTACCAGAGTTCCCATTGAACCTAATGCACCTTTCTGGGCATCACTCAATATTGAAATCTCTTTTTGGGTACGCATATATCCACCGGTGGCGGAAATATCGGGAAGGTAGCTGGTAAACGCCGCTTTTCTCTGATAATGTGCAGAGTTAATTTTCTCCTGGCTTATCAGTAGTTCTTTGTTATTGGCAATGGCCAATGCACGGCAACTATCCAGGCTCAAAACCTCTTGTGCACCGACAGAGAAGGTCAGACATACCAACCAAATGAAACAGAAGAACTTTCTCATCGTGTCTATACATTATTAAGGTGATTAAAACGTTGTTTTGTGATGCAACAATAATTGCATAAACAACGATGCAAATGTATAGGCTTTCAGTGAGACCTCAAAATAATTTAATCTTTTTTAGTTCAATGTAAAGGATTGTGAGCCGATAAGTGTTCCGTCTGCGAAAAGATCTACCCGATAGGTACCTGCATATAGATACTCTTCTACGTTCCAGTACACGGTTATATGTTGCTCTTCACCGTTGTATTCAATGTACTTTTTGATGGAATATCCCAACTCGCGGTTTTCATACGGGAATGTATTGGAAGGGTTTTTAGTCAGCACGTCATTATCCGGTTTGGTGATGCGGACATAGATGGTACGTTCGCCTGTTTCGGCTGTGATATTTTTGACGATAGTGAATCCTATCTTGAATTTCACCACGTCTTTTACTTTCTTGGCTACTTTATCCCGTTTGTTGACAGCTTGTATGTTGATATTGGTAGCATCTAACTGTGCGGCAAGGGTGACTTTCTTATTCAGATTCTTTTTCTCTTCCGCCAGATTGCTGATTTGGCGGGAAGCGTCGTTGTACTTTTGCGTGACCTGTGCGATCACCTCTTTCTGATGGGCGGTCAGTCTATTCAGTGAATCTATCTGGTTGATATAACCTATCATTACTTTACGTAAGGTGGCAAGTTCCTTTTTCAGGCGGCGTATTTCTGCGGCATTGCTGCTTTTTACGGTACGCAGTTCTTCCAACAGGCGTTGGGTCTTCAGCTGCTCCTGTTCCAACAGTACGGACAGGGAGTCATTGGAGACTGTTAGTTTTAACTCGTCATACTGTTGTGCAAAGCGTGTATATTCGTTTTCCAGGTCTTCCTTTTCCAGTTGAAATTCCTGTACCAGTTCTTTGTTCGTCTGTTTTTCGGAGAGTAATAATACAGTAACGCCTACCAAGGCTAATACTAATACAGTACCTGCAATAATCACCAGCTTATTCTTGTTATCTGCCATATTGTTTCATTAATATAATAGGTGTGTAAAATAGGGTTAGGTCTATTCCGCCGCAAAAATAAGCATTAATCGTCAATCACTAATCACCAACCCTTAACTTAATAATCATTTAACTAAAATTATTACGGAAAAATTTCCTTAATTACGAATGTCGTTGTACTTTTGTCGCAACTTTATTACACGTATAAACAAAAAATTGAAGATTATGTCAAAAGTAACCGTAGTAGGTGCAGGTAACGTAGGTGCTACATGCGCTAATGTGTTGGCCTTTAATGAAGTGGCTGACGAAGTGGTAATGCTGGACGTGAAAGAAGGCGTTTCAGAAGGTAAGGCAATGGATATGATGCAGACAGCTCAATTGTTGGGTTTTGATACCACTATTGTAGGTTGCACCAACGATTATGAGAAGACTGCAAATTCTGACGTTATCGTTATCACATCAGGTATTCCCCGTAAGCCGGGTATGACTCGTGAAGAGTTGATCGGTGTGAATGCCGGTATCGTGAAGACAGTTGCTGAAAATGCATTGAAATATTCTCCCAACGCTATCCTTGTAGTTATTTCTAATCCGATGGATACAATGACTTATCTGGCATTGAAATCTTTGGGGCTGCCTAAGAACCGTGTTATCGGTATGGGTGGTGCTTTGGACAGCTCTCGTTTTAAATATTTCCTGTCTCAAGCTTTGGGTTGCAATGCAAACGAAGTGGAAGGCATGGTAATCGGTGGTCATGGTGATACTACTATGATTCCGTTGGCTCGTTTGGCTACATACAAAGGACAACCGGTCAGCACACTGTTGAGCGAAGAAAAACTGAACGAAGTTGTAGCTTCTACTATGGTAGGTGGTGCTACGCTGACTAAGTTGCTGGGTACTTCTGCATGGTATGCACCGGGTGCGGCAGGAGCTTATGTAGTTGAGTCTATCATTCACAACCAGAAGAAGATGATTCCTTGCTCTGTATTGCTGGAAGGCGAATATGGCGAATCTGATCTTTGTATCGGTGTTCCCGTTATCCTGGGCAAGAATGGTATCGAAAAAATCGTTGAACTGGAACTGACTGCTGACGAAAAAGAAAAATTCGCTGCCAGCGCTAAGGCTGTTCACGGAACTAACGCTGCATTGAAAGAAGTAGGTGCTCTCTAATCAAGAAAGCGTTTTTATATTAATATTCAGTAGCGGTTGACTCCCTTTGTGAGTCGACCGCTATTTTTTTCATTCTGAATATGATTATTTCAAGGTGTTAAATAAACAATCATGGTGCAAAAAATGTTGTATATTTAAATATATCAGCGTATATTTGCAACGCTCATCTACAAATAGAAGGAGTTTCGGGGCTCGGTTTATCTTGATATAAATCTGAGCCCTGCGTTTTTTATTCAATATTTGGTAAACGCTTTTTCATCTTTTTCTTTATGCCTTTTTCCGCATACTCTTTATTCAGATAATAGGCTGTTAATAAGTAATAAGAGCTTTTTCTTTGGCATTCGAGAACTATCACATATTTCTCTTTCTTATCGTAAACATATGTTTTGGTAATATCGCAACGTTTTTTCTGATCACGTTCTGTCACACTGAAGACTTCTATATTTTCAGAAGACAATTCTTGAATGTGATGATTGATCCAATGCAATCGTTGAGAACGGTCTTTTTCAAAAACTCGCTTGGCTGGAAGCAAATTACCATTCTCATCTGTTTCTTTTGCCTCTTCGCAAGTAAGGTGCGTAAATTGTCGACCCATATCAGCCACTCCATCTGATTTGATCGGATAGATTTGTTTCTCTCTGAACTTGAAATTTGGATTATCTTCTATATCTCTTTTGTAGATTCTCATAAGAGATTCTTTACGTTGATGCTCATTCATGTGTAGAATTTCAAGTAATTCCGGATATTTTTTCAGTAGATTAAAAGGCATAACTATTATTTTAGTGAGATAAAGAATAGATTGAATTTTTTCTTTGATAGTGGCGTTGTTCTGTTTAAAGAGATATCTGCGTGTTCTTGAATTTTGTCAACAAGTTTTCTTTTTGCTATAACCTTACCTTCCACATCACCTTTTTCAATTCGGAGATTATAGTTAATGGCTCCCATTAATATATCTGCCAACTGCACAAAATAACTTTCGTGAGAACGGATAAACTGAAAGTGTCTGATAGAAGAGTTCCATTTAAAAATATCTTGTAATGTATGGAGCTTCTTATGGCTACATGTATCTTTGATATCAAAAAAGACATTATATTCATTCTCCATGTCGGATAAATGATGCAAGAGTTGATAGTACATTCTAAAATAGAAATCATTGAAAGTATATTCAGGGCGAGTCTCATCTATTTGAGATTTGTCTACGACTACAGCTCTGAATTTTATATCTGTCGTAAAGAAATATTTAATGAGCTCATTATACATCGGAAATGTAGCGTCATGAACATTAGTCCATTTTAATTCACCTTTGTAGTTATACTTTACCTTAATAGCTTTGATTTGTTCTTTAGCCATCTTTATCTGGGGATATGCGATACTAACATAGCCTAAAAGCATATATGGATGTCCATCGTTTTTCAAATGTGTACTTTCGTCGCAATAAATATTGAAAGTTTTACTCATAGATTCTCATACTTTATTTTGATTATTTGTTACAAAATTAGCTTCATTATTGAAAGATATGCCATTTACTGTTTTAATTAATCTTAATAAGATTGCTTTTCTATATTGACAAGAGCAAATGAGGCTTCTTTGCAAAATACTCATATAGCCGTTCGGTAATCGAGAAGAATCTCTTTATTATATGTAAGGGGCTGGCTCCAATTGAGGAGTTAGCCCCTTCTTTTTCTCTGTTCATTGAGAATGGAAGGAAGTGTCTATTTGGAATGGAAGGATTTGTCCATTCAGAATGGAATACCTATATTTGCACTTGAACTTAAAAAGATAAATATTATGATAAGTCGGTCAGATATCATAGAAGCAATCCGCATGCAGAGTGAGCGGATAAAAAAAGGTCAGGGATACAGGCGTGATTTGTTATCTTCTCTTTCTCCGTTATTACAGGATTATGCACTAATTATTTCGGGCATACGCCGGTGTGGAAAAAGTACTTTGCTGTTTCAGATGCTAATGGATAAATATCAGTTGGAAGAGACTGTTTTTTTGAATTTTGATACTCCGCTATTATATGGTTTTGAGTTTAACGATTTCCGCATAGTAGATGAAGTAATTAAGGAAAATGAGAAGTGTAGATTTCTTTTCTTCGATGAGGTTCAGGTTGTTGAAGGATGGGAAGTGTATGTCAGGGGTAAGCTGGATGAAGGATTCTATGTGGTGGTGACTGGTTCCAATGCTTCCATGTTGAGTCGTGAATTGGGGACCAAATTGACCGGACGGCACATTACTAAGGAACTTTTTCCTTTTTCTTATGCAGAATATTGTGGTTATAAAGAACAAGAGATTGGTGAAGGCTCTTTATATGATTACCTGTATAAAGGAGGCTTTCCGCAATACTTGCAATTAGATAATCCGGATGTGTTATCTGATTTGGTCAATGATATCGTCTATCGTGATATCGCGGTAAGGTATAATATTCGTGATGAGCATTCATTAAAAAGTTTATTGGCTTATTTAGTAGGGAATATAGGAAATTTGGTTTCCGCCAATAAACTCAAGCAAGTGCTTGGAGTGAAAAGTACGTCTACTGTATCGGACTATTTTTCTTATTTTGAGCAAACCTATTTAATAAGCTTTGTCCCGAGATTCTCATATTCTTATAAGGCACAGTTACTAAATCCTAAGAAAGTGTACTGCGTGGATAATGGTGTAGTTTCAATAGCCTCTCCTTCATTTACCCGTGACGAAGGACGTCGATTGGAGAATATGGTCTTTGCAGAGTTGTGTCGCCGTTATTCGGAAATTTTTTATTATAATGAGAATCAGAAAGAATGTGACTTTATTATAGCTGAAAACAGTGTACCCTGTTTAGCTATTCAGGTTTGCTATTCATTGACTGCCGAAAACAGGAAGCGTGAAGTTGAAGGACTGCTGGATGCCTTGACCTTTTTTAATCTGCCTGAGGGATTATTGCTATCATTTAATCAGCGTGACAAGTTTATTATTGGGGATAAAACGGTTCGTGTACTACCTGTATATGATTATTTCAAAAATATACATTGATGTATTATACATTGATGTATATTTTGTAAGTCTTGATGGGTACTTTAGGATAGCTACACCCTTTCGCCCGTATAGTGTAGCCCTTTGACCTAAAGGGTGTAGCCATAGGAGGTAAAGGGTGTAGCCTTGGCAAATGCTAATATTAGCCTTGATTATCAGCCGTTTCCGGTTTTCTCTTTTCTTAGTGCGGCGATGACGTATTTGCCTTTTGCCAGTACGGTGCTCCACCGTGTACTACTGATTATTTTAAACACATATCCTCCCAGTCTTCCGTAGTCGGATAGCCGCAGAATGGCATTGATTTCATTTCGGTCTACGATATGAAGTTGTTGCAGTTCCAACATCAAACCTTCCAGATTGTGTGTCTTCTTGTTGTAGGCGTATCCCGGAATTTCGAAAGAAGAACCCTCCATTCCTTTTCCTCCGTCCTCCCCTTGGGGAGTTAGAGGGGGAGTGTTTTGCTTTTCTTTACTTTGCTTTTCTTTACTTTGTTCGGAATTGTATGCATTTTCGGGTGGAAACAATACATCTTGTACCTCATTTTCTTCTTTCCCGTTTTTGGGAACTTTGGTTTCCATAAGGAAGTAAGGGAGGGGAGTCAAGTCCCGTTTTCTGCGTTTGGTAGCTTCCAGCCATACTTTCTGTATGTGTACGGATGTCAATACCTGATGTTCCTCATACATTTTCCGGTCGAATATGTCTTTCGCTATCAGAAGTTCTACGATTTCCTGCATTTCCTTGTCCGATAATTCGTTTCCTAATTTGTGGGCAAAGAGCATGCACTGCTCTTTGTTCCACACCAGATAATATCCTTCTTCTTTATAAATTTTTCCGAGTAGCTTTATGAATGCCGCTACACCTTTCAGTCCGAACCGGGCTTCTATCAATTCTGTTGCTACTCCTTCGAGCAGACTTATAGTTATGGGGAAATACAGTACCCCTGTACAATTCATTGCCATTTCTTTAGTGATTAAACGATTAGTGATTAATGATTAGCAAACGGGGCTCCAGTCCAGTAAATTTTCCAACTGGAAACTTCTCCAAGCCTGTGACTCTACATCCCAGTAAACTACAGTACTTTCTATGCGCTTCATTTCATAGAATCGGTGGAAGAAACTTTCATAGGGTATGAGGGTTGCTTTCACCATTTTGAAGATTGTGCCTTGTTTGTGAAAGGCAATAAGGGCATAGCCATACTGCATGTGGTCAATGAGGTCGATCAATCTTTGTGCCATGTATTCTGCACATTTCTCAGAATACCCCTTTTCGAACATGAACCGTTTTTTCCATTTTTCTGCCATTCTTTCACGGACTGGAACCGGATTTTTGAACTCGTGTCTTTTCATCTTACGATATATTTAATTAATAATAATGTTGGTTACGTTTTCAAGCTCATGCCATAGCATAAAAAAAAGATGTCGCTTCGCATAAGAGGAAGCGACATCTCATTGAGGTTTGACTTGGTCTTGTTAACGTGAGGGCAAAGGTAAGGCTTGCTGTTTTGACAGTATCTTTTTAATTCCTGTCTTTTCTGTAGAGTGATTTTTCCTTATGCTTTTCATTGTGTCGGACTCTTTTATCCTTTTGCCACATTTTTTCTGCCATTTTGGTTAAAGTGCTCTTTGACATAGGGGTTCCGCCATCATTTAGGAAGAGTTTGGTTTCCGCTATGCGTTCTATAAACGGGGCCAATTCGAGTTTTTCGGGTGGAATCTTTTCATTGTTTCCAACGTAGAAATTACCCTCGATGTACTCATCCAAAAGATTTCCCAGCATGCTTTCCTGGTTGTTGTTAATTCCTTTAACCTTTTTACCCTTAGGACGGCCTCTGTGTGGTTTATTTTCCGCTTGTTCAGAGGATTGGCTGTTCTGTTCACTTGGTTTTACTAACTCTTTTTCTTCGCTTTTTGCAGCGTTTTTTTTGAATTACTCATTTTATAAATGTATTTATTTAAAAATAGTTAATTTGTAAATAAGGGCGCAAAGATACTATGATTGTTAATATGTAGGATAGGGGATGATGAATAAAATGAAATAAAAACTTTTTTGGTAGATGTAATATGCAGTAAATTAGAATGGTATAGTAAAAAATAGGGGGTGTTTAAAAAACGTTCGTTTAATGGGCGCAAAGATAAGGGGTATTTTTCGAACGTGCAAGATGTTTAATAAAAATATTTCTATTATTTCAAATTTAGTCAGTTATGTTATTAGTAATCAATGTGATAATATTAATGATATATATATTTAATATCCTCTCATTTTTATGATTTCAAATTTCATGTTGAAGGCATGATCGTGTTGTCTATTAAACGAACGATTAAAAAACACTTTTTTGAATTTAATATCTTCGTTTATAACGTATTAAGTCGAAATATCTATTTGTTACGGTTTGAAAGAGAATATGTCTCGTTCAAACCGCGAAGCGCACCCGGAACTATAGTAAAATCCTCGATTCTCTTTTTGCAAGTGATTGAAAATCAAAAATATTGGTTTGCTGCCCGCACTCGTGACAAGCAAGAGTTTGCTGTCCGAAAATCCTTAGATAAGCTTAAGTCCGAAGAGAAGCTGGATCTTGACTGTTATCTTCCCACGCGAATTGTGATATCACAACTGAAGTATCGCCGTAAACGTAGTGAGGTTCCTGTTATCCGAAATTTAATCTTCATCCGTGCTACTAAACAAACCGCTTGCGACATATCCAATGTTTATAATGTCCAGCTTTTCTACATGAAGGATCTATTTACTCATTCCATGCTGGTTGTTCCTGATAAGCAGATGGAAGACTTCATGTTTGTGATGGATTTGAATCCTGATGGGGTTAATTTTGATAACGAACCTTTTGCTATTGGAGATAAAGTGAAAGTTGTCAAGGGGGATTTTAGTGGCATTGAAGGTGAGGTTGCTACAGAAGCTAACAAAACTTATGTGGTTATCCGTATCAAGGGAGTTTTGATTGCAAGCGTCAAAGTACCCAAATCCTATCTAAAGTTTATAAAATAATATCATCTCAATTATAAAATGAATTCTTTACTTTCTCGTGCTGTTGAGCTTCAGCATGCCGCCCATACTTTAATGTATCTCGGCATGGATGGTGAGCCTCTTTATTCTGATGACTATTGTCGTCAGAATAAAAATGTTCTCTTAAAATCCGATTCTCTTTTTGCTGCAAAAAGTTCCGATATCGAAGAAGAGGCCAACTTGTGTTTGGCTCTTCTGATGGGTTATAATGCCACTATATACAATTATGGTGATAAGGAGCGGAAAAAGCAAGAGATTCTTGTGCGTGCTTGTGATGTTTTGGAACGGCTTCCGGACTCCTTGCTCAAAGTTAGGCTGTTGACCTATTGTTATGGTGAGACTTATGAAGAAGCGTTGTTGCAGTCTGCCCGTAAGATTGTGGATGGGTGGGGACAGACTTCTCTTACATCCGAACAGGTTGAGGCTGTTGAAGAACTTCGTAATATGGAAGAGAATCCCTATCCATGGGAATATGTCGATGAGTAAAAAATAACCGGGGATTTTGTTTGGAGCGTCTGTATTCTACGCATAATAAATATAAATCAATAAATCACCCTCAGGCGTTCCTATCCCCGGTTTCTATTGTTTATTGAGAACTGTGAATGAATTTCTATAATATATTCAGTAAAGTATTGTGTGTGGTTATGATGACTTGTAAACGTCTTTTGGTCGCAAGATGTCAAGTGTTTATATCAGTTAATAATTTAACTACATTCGTGTAAAGGTTAGACTTAAAATTAACTTTTCGTGTCTAGTTCTCTTAAAAATAAAGCCGTCAAGGGAGTTGCTTGGAGTTTTGTTGATAATATAGCAAATTCAGGAATTACTTTTCTGGTAGGATTGGTTTTAGCTCGGTTGTTATCTCCTGCAGAGTATGGAATAATGGCTATGATTGCCATATTTATAGCAGTCTCAAATTCTATTATTGATAGTGGCTTTTCTAATGCATTGATTCGTAAGATAGAGATCAAACAGATTGATTATAATACTGTGTTTTATTTTAATTTGTTTGTAAGTATTATTTTGTATATTTTGCTTTATGCAATTTCTCCGGCTATTAGTGATTTTTTCAAAGAACCCGTTTTGGTAGAAGTAACTCGGGTTATTGGATGGGTGCTTATAATTAATGCTCTAGCAATTATTCCACGGACTATTTTCATTAGGAATGTAGAATTTAAGGTTCAGACTAAGGTTTCTTTAATATCCTCTATATTCAGCGGTATTGTTGGTATTGGTATGGCTTTCTATGGAATGGGAGTTTGGAGTTTAGTAGGACAGCAATTATCCAGGCAACTTCTGAATACTTTATTTCTTTGGACATTTTGCCATTGGCGTCCGGTTTGGGAATTTTCAATGAGGAGTTTTAAAGAAATGTTTGGTTTTGGATCTAAACTTCTTTTGTCAGGGCTGTTAAATACAATTTATAAGGATATTTATTATATCATTATTGGTCGTTTTTATAGCTCCGCTCAGCTAGGACAATATACTCGTGCTCAACAATTTAATATCATATTTTCTAGTAATTTGACATCTGTTGTTCAGCGTGTGAGCTATCCTGTTTTAAGCTCTATGCAAGATGAGTCTGAACGATTGAAGCAAGCCTATCGTAAAGTGATAAAAGTAACGATGTTAGTAACATTTGCCTGTATGTTAGGATTGGCAGCGGTTGCTAAGCCACTAATTATAATTTTAATTGGTGAAAAGTGGTTGATGGCAGTTTCTTTTCTTCAAATTATTTGCTTTGCTGGTATGCTTTATCCACTCCATGCTATTAATTTGAATATACTTCAAGTCAAAGGGCGTTCTGATTTATTTCTTAAACTAGAAATTTTAAAGAAAATAATAGCTGTTGGTCCCATAATTATTGGAATATTTTATGGAATTGAATATATGCTTTGGGGGAGTGTTTTTACTTCATTTATTGCATATTTTTTGAATAGTTTTTATTCGGCAGATTTGATAAACTATCCTACAAAAGATCAAATAGAAGATATACTTCCCACTTTTGGAGTTTCTTTTGTTACAGCTGCAGTTATGTGGTGTCTTTCTCTATTAGATATTTCTATGTATATTCTTCTTCCGATGCAATGTCTGCTTGGGCTTGTATTATCTGTTGCAATTTATGAGAAACTGAAATTAGAAGAATATATTGAAGTCCGACAAATGGTAATTTCTTTGTTAAAACGAGTAAAATAAATATATTAGAATGGAAAATAAAGTTATTACAGTAACTGCTCCTTTATTACCCTCTTTAGATGATTTTTTACCTTATTTGCAGGATATATGGCAGCGTAAGTGGTTGACAAATAATGGTTATTATCATCAAAAATTAGAGAAGGCTTTATGTGAATATCTGAAAGTGCCATATATAAGCTTATTTACTAATGGAACTTTACCTTTGATTTGTGCTTTACAAGCTTTACGTATAACAGGTGAGGTGATTACTACCCCATATAGTTTTGTGGCTACTACTCATGCCTTGTGGTGGAATGGTATAAAACCTGTTTTTGTAGATATTGATCCGATAACATGTAATATTGATCCTGATAAAATTGAAGCGGCAATTACTCCTAAAACTACTGCTATTATGCCTGTACATGTCTATGGTAGACCTTGTGAAACAGAACGTATTCAAGCAATAGCTGATAAGTATGGTTTGAAGGTGATTTATGATGCTGCTCATGCTTTTGGCGTAGAGGTAAATGGAAATTCTATTTTGAGTGCAGGCGATATGTCTACTTTGAGTTTCCATGCTACGAAGGTTTATAATACAGTTGAAGGCGGTGCCTTAGTCTGTCATGATGAAAATACAAAGAAGCGTATTGACTATTTGAAAAACTTTGGCTTTGCGGGTGAAACAACCATTGTTGCTCCTGGTATTAATGGTAAGATGGACGAGATACGTTCTGCATATGGATTGTTGAATTTGCAGCAGGTTGATGCGGCAATTGCAGCTCGTCGTGAAATTGCTTTGAAATATCGTGAAGGGCTAAAAGAAATCGGAGGCATTCGTTTTATGGATGATATGTCAGGGGTTCGTCATAACTACTCTTATTTTCCAGTATTTGTCGATGCGGAAGATTATGGTATGACCCGTGATGAACTTTATTTTAAGATGAAAGAACAGAATATTTTAGGAAGGAGATATTTTTATCCTTTGATAAGTGAATTTTCCACTTATCGAGGATTAGAGTCTGCTAGTCCTTATAATCTCCCTATTGCAACTCAAATGGCAGATAGTGTGATATGTCTGCCAATGTATTGTGGATTGACACCCCAAGACACTGATAAAATTTTAAATTGTATTTTTCAACAGGGATGAAAAAAATATTAATTTTAGGTGGTACCTATTTTCAAATTCCCGCAATAAGATATGCAAAATCAAAGGGGTACTATGTTGTGACTTGTGATTATTTGCCTAGTAATCCAGGGCATAAATTGGCTGATGAATACTATAACATTAGTACTACTGACAAAGAAAAAGTCTTAGATTTAGCCTCCTCTCTTCATGTAGATGGCATTCTTTGTTTTGCATCTGATCCGGCAGCTCCGACATCTGCTTATGTTTCAGAAAAATTGGGCTTACCTGGAAATTCTTTTGATAAGATTTGCCTCTTGGGAGAGAAGCACTTGTGGCGTCAATTTTTGAGAGAGAATGGTTTTAATGTTCCGAAAGCTAAATCTTATTTTGGTATTCAAGAGGTAGATGTTGATGACTGGGAATATCCTGTGATGGTAAAGCCCGTTGATTCTTCAGGTAGTAAGGGAATTACTAAGGTATTTGATAAGGATGGACTTACTGATGCTTTTCATTTTGCATTATCTTATTCAAGGCTAAAAATTGTTTTAATTGAAGAATTTATAGAGAAGGTCGGGCCTCAGATAGGAGGAGACGGTTTTTTTGGTATATCACGCTTAGAATTTGTCTGTTATGGGGATCAAGTAGTGGATAATAGTATTAATGGCTATGTACCTTGTGGTATGAAGTTTCCCTCTTTGTTATCTGCATCTTTAAAGGAAAGGATTACTAATGAAATTGAGCGTGCGATTAGCCTTTCCGGTTTAAAAAATCTATCCTTTAATCTTGAGGTGATGGTAGATAAAAATGATAAAATCTATTTAATGGAATTGGGACCTCGTAATGGTGGTAATTGTATACCAGAAGTAATTTATAATTATACAGATGTTAATATGGTTGCATTGGCCGTTGAAGCCTCTTTGGGAAATACTTTTCCTATATGTTGCCATATTAATAAGCATGTTTTTGCGTATTATGCCTTGCATAGTCGTATTTCTGGTATTTATAAAGGATATAGGTTGCTAGGTGGTTTTCAAGGAAAGATTAATGGTAGTTATATTTTTTTGGAAGAGGGTGATACAATTAATGCTTTTCTGGGTTCAAATGAAACAATTGGAATTTTGTTATTAGAGTTTAATAAATATAGTGATATGGATGATTTTTTTAAATCTCCGTCATCTTATGTAGAGGTTCTTGTAGAGGAGTTATGATAATGAATAAGATAGAAATCGGAGGCTATTTTCATTTAGAATTATCACGTAAAAAAAAAGATTTCATTCATGATGATGGGGTTTTACTGAATTCTGGGAGAAATGCTTTGGAATATGTTTTGTCCTCGAAAAAAATAGAGAGGTTATGGATTCCATATTATACATGTGACACTATATTAGAACCTCTCATAAAATTGAATATTGATTATTCATTCTATTCAATTAATCAACAGTTGGAACTTTATGAATTAAAAAGATTGTCCTCTGGAGAGTTTATTCTCTATACTAATTACTTTGGAGTGAAAGATGAATATGTTAAGTCTCTTTCGGAAGTGTACGGTGATAGGCTTATCGTTGATAATGCTCAAGCTTTTTATTCTGATGTTACTGCTGGCCCCTCTTACATTTATAGTCCTCGGAAGTTTGTAGGAGTACCAGATGGTGGAATTGCTTATTCGGATTTAACTTATTTGGATTCTCAGCTTGAAATGGATATATCTTTTTCTCGTTGCAGTCATTTATTGAGGCGTTATGATGAGAAGGCTTCGAATGGATATAATGACTTTAGAGAAAATAGCAAGTTACTTTCTATGCAGCCTATGAAAACTATGTCACAGTTAACGCGAGCATTGCTTTTTAGTATTGACTTTGAGCAGATCAAAGAGATTAGATTACGTAATTTTTCTTATTTGCATAATAATTTGTATTTAACGAATCTGTTGGACTTAAATATGGCTTTTTCATGCCCTATGGTATATCCTTATTATACGGAAAATGCTCTTGAAATAAGAAACCGATTGCTTGCTAATAAGATATATGTTGCAACTTATTGGCCTAATATATTTCAATGGTGTACAACTTGTGACTTGGAATATCAATTGGCGAATAAGATTCTTCCTTTGCCAATAGATCAACGTTATGGGTTTCGTGAAATGGATATTATTTTGAGTGTTATAGCTGGATAGAATATGGATAATAATAAGATATTTCTAAGAGGATTTGAGCTTGAAGATTATATTTTAATAAATAAATGGAGGAATGATCCTGAGATTCAGAACCTTCTTTCAGGTAATTTCAGATATGTTTCTTCGGAAATAGAGAAAGAGTGGGTTAAACAAAAAATGATGAATAACACTAAGGAACTTTATTTAGCCATTTGTTTAGCTGAAGGTGAGCGTGAGATGATTGGGTATACTTCTATTAATAATATTGATTATATTAATCGTTGTGCTCATGGAGGGGGAATTATTATTGGAAATAGACAATATAGAGATGGTGAGATTAGATATGAAGTTGGAAAAATGATTAGAGAGTTAGTTTTTGATCATATGAATTTAAATCGTTTTACAGGTGCTTGTTTGGCTGAACATAAAACTTCGAAAATAATGATGGAAGCTTGTGGATTTCAATTAGAGGGAGTAAAGCGACAAGCTGTTTATAAAAATGGGATTTATCACGATCAGCTCTTTTTTTCTTTGTTACGGGAGGATTATTATAAATTGATGCAAGAGGGAGAATATACTTTGAAAGCTTATGCCAAACGAATAAAAAGTATAAGAAAACATTGATGATACGCTTTTTTGTGCTGTGTTTATTGTTTCTCTTTAGCATCCAAATGTATTCACAATATTCAATAGGAAAGCTGAGAAAAGTAGAAGCAGAAGTTAAAGAAATAATGGATGAACTTCACGTGATAGGTTTATCTGTTGCAGTAGTCAATAAGGGAGAAATCGTATATAAAAAATCATTTGGTAATAAATCTATTGATTCATCTAATAGTGCTAAGAAAGAGATGTTGTGCGATGAACATATTTTTAGGATTGCTTCTATTTCTAAGACTTTTGTTGCTACGGCAATATTACAGTTGGTGGAAAATGGAAAATTGAATCTAAATGATAATGTAAATCATTTTTTGGATTTTAAAATATCTAATCCCAATTATCCGTATATTCCAATAACAATAAAAATGTTATTATCTCATCGTTCTAGCATAAATGATAAACTGGGATATAATTCTTTTAATCATATAAACCCAGAAAAAGGGAATAAATATCAGTTATGTTATAATGATTATGCTCCGGGTGAAGGTTATCAATATTGCAATTATAATTATACTCTGTTAGGGGCTATTATAGAAAAAGTTTCTGGGGAAAGATTTGATAATTATATAGAGAATCATATAACGGCACCATTAGGTTTGAAATGTAGTTTCAATGTCGATAAGTTGGATTCTTCTTTATTTGTTCCTCTTTATAAATATGATGAAAAAGCAAGGAAATTTAAATTAATGTCAGATGTATATAAATCTTATGCAAAGCAATTAAAAGGCTATAAGATGGGAATATCTACTCCTTGTTTTGTACCAGCAGGAGGAATGAAGATTGCAACAGGAGATTTAGCTAAGTATATGATTATGCATATGCAAGATGGGATATACAATCATAAGAGGATTATAACAAGAAAGAGTGAGAAGCAAATGAGAAATGTATTAACTCCAGAATCTTCGTATGCTCTTTCTTTTAGAGAATATAAAAATCTTATACCACATGAAACATTATATGGTCAAACTGGTGGAGCTTATGGATTATATAGTGCAATGATTTTTCATTCTTATAAAAAGTATGGCTTTATCATAATTACTAATGGATGTTTGTCGAAATTTGTTGATGGGTATAATGACCTTCATAAAAGTCTTATCAAATGCTTGTATAACAATTTGATAGTGGAGAAGTGAAATGCGAAACTTTTTTTCTTTAAGAATAACCACAAATTCAGTTTTAAACTTCTTTCTAGGAGTGAGTTTTTTGCTTATGATGTTTAAATCATTTAGGCTGTATTTCACTTGGGATATCTCTATGGTATTAATTGCAATTTTAGGTGGAGGCTCTAGTTTACTATACTATATACATTACTATAAAAGGATATATGATAAAACGACTTTGTATCAAGTCTTTTTGTGTTTTTCTATAACTCTTGTTTTTCTATATGAAATATTAACTATATCAGAATTTAACATATTGTCTTTATTTACAGTATTTACATCTTTATGGTGCTCTGTATTTCTTATATTATCAGATTGTTCGACCCAAGTAAGATTGTTGCGTTATGTGGTTAAAGCAACTCAAATAATAGTTGCTATATCATTAGTAGGTTGGTTATTATATCTTTTAAATGTACCATTACCACATTATTATTCGGAGACGGATGCTTTCTATACACATACAGTCTATTATTTATTTATCTTAAATGGTATTCCAGAGTTACAAATAATGCCTCGTTTTGCTGGAATGTTTTTGGAACCTGGGCATCTTGGTACTATTTGCTGTCTTTTACTATACGTAGAAGGGTTTAATCTGAAAAAAAAAGGAAATATTATTTTGTTATTAGGAGTGCTCTTTTCTTTATCCCTGGCTGCTTATGGCTTATTAATCGGTGGAGTGGCTCTTTATATTTTTTATAATACAAAAAGGGGAATGATATACGTGACAGTTTTCTCTTTGTTTATTGCTGTTATATGGATAATGTCTATAAATTATAATTCAGGTGAAAACTATTTGAACAAGCGTATTTTTGAGCGTTTAATCTTTGAAGATGGTGAGATGATGGGGGCTAATCGTACTACTGATTTTTTTCAAACTCGATTTGATCGTTATGTTATTAGTTCAGATATATGGTTTGGAGTGGGGCGGGATGCTTTTGATGCAAAAGGGACTTCTACGACTAATATATTGAATGGCTGTGCGGGATGGAAACGTTTTTATTTTTTGCGTGGTGTAGTTGGCTGTTTTCTATTATTGTTATTCTTGTTTTCTTATTGGAGAAAATATCCGTCTTCAAAAGCAGGGGCATTTTTAATACTTTTTTTGGTAGCAAATATGATACGAGATTACCCTTTACGAGAATATTTTTTATTTATCTATTTATTATCTATTCCTGTGTTATACCAAGGAAAGGTTGAATTTAAATGATGATAATATGAGTGCTTTGCATCTATGTTTTGATGGGAATTTTATAAATAAATGCTTGGAAGTTTTTGAAAAATATTATCCAGGCCAAAATTTGTTTCTTGTTAATAAAGAAAAGGATCAGTTTAAAATACTTCAATCAGACAGGCGTTTGTTGGGAGTCCCATTTGTAAAGGAAAATTTTCCGTTGATTTTACAATTGTGTTTAGAAAATAATGTTGATAAAATAATATTGCATGGTTTGAAATCTGATTTAGTTGATTGCCTAAGATTTTTAAAACAGAATATTGATTGTAGGGTTTATTGGATCTTTTGGGGATATGAACTTTATTTTACTTTAGGTAATTTAGGTAAATATAAATTATTTGATGGTTTCTTGAATCCTTTTCTTAGAGATACTTATTATTCTCCCAATAGACTAAGTTTCATTGTTAAACGGTTTTTTTATGGAAAGCGGTTATTGTCTGACGTTTTTAAGGAAGCCTTAACTATGATCGATTATTTTTGTTTTTGGAATTACAAAGATTATGAATTGTTACAAGCTCATTTTCATACAAATATAAAGTATAAATACTTTGCGTATATGGCTTCGGAGGAAACTGCGATAAAAGTAAATATAGAAGATGTTGTTTGTAAGAAAAGTAAAACACTTATGATTAATCATCAGGCTTCTAATACCGGAAATCATAACACGGTGATGAAGAAAATAGCTTGGTTAGATGCTAAAAATGATTATAAGAAGATCGTTCCTCTTTCTTATGGTAGTTCCCGCATAAGAAAGCTTGTTTTACGACAAGGTCGGCACTTGTTTAAAGAACAATTTAATCCTATATTAGAATATATGCCTCGTGATAAATACTTTGAACTAATGTCTTCGGTTGAAGTTGCTGTTTTTGGCCAGAAACGGCAAGAAGCTTCAGGTAATATATCCACTTTGTTAAGGAATGGAGTGAAAGTCTTTTTGCGTGAAAAAAATAATCTTCTACAATATTATCGAGAAAAGGGATATATTATTTTTTCGTTTGAAAAAGATTTGAATTCAATAGATGATTTAAAACCTTTGTCTTTAGAGGAGCAAGCATATAATAGGGATTGTAGTGTTAGAAATCGCATTTATTATGATCGATTTATGCCATCTTTTTTTGATGAATAAGTAAAATTAGAATTTATGAATGATTTGATAATATTAGGAGCAGGAGGTATGGGGCGTCAATTATATTTTTTGGCTTCCTGTTGTGAAGGGTATGGTCGTGAATTTATCATTAAGGGCTTTTTGGATGATAATCCAAGCGCCTTGGATGATTTTGAAGGTTATCCTCCAATAATAGGTTCTATAGAGTCTTATGAAATACAACCTCAAGATGTTTTTGCAAACTCAATTGGTGATGTACAAATAAAGAGGAAATGTATCAAGACTATTCAAGATAAGGGAGGGGAATTTATGACATTGGTGCATCCATGTGCAGGCATTTCTCAGAATGTAAGAATTGGAACGGGATGTATTATTGCTGCTAATGCGTACATTGGAGTTGATTCTACTATCGGTGATTTTTCTTTTATTCAAAATGGGGCTATTATTGGTCATGATGTAAAAATTGGAAATTGGTGTAGGATTGATTGCCATGCAGTTTGTATTGCAGGAGTAGAATTGGGAGATGCTGTTTGTATTCATACTGCTGCCGTGATTAACCATAATATAAAGGTAGCTAGTGGGGCATGTGTAGGAGCAGGTAGCTTTGTTATACGTAATATAAAGAATGCAATAACGGTATATGGAAATCCTGCGCGAAAAATTGATATTAAATAATAAAAGTATATGAGTCTTGTTTATTCATTAGAAGAGAAAATTGTATTAGTTACCGGTTCTTCTTCCGGTATAGGGAAACAGATTGCATTGCGTTGCTCTGAAGCTGGTAGCTTCACAATAATCACTGGCCGAAATGAGGAAAGATTAAATGCAGTGTATCAAAACCTAAACCAAGAAAAAAGGCAGAAATATATTTCTGATTTGTCTGATGAAGTAGGGATATCTGATCTTGTTTCTTCTCTTCCACAACTTGATGGAATTGTTTTGTGTGCAGGTATGGTAAAAACTGCTCCAATTAAATTTAATTCACGCAATAGTGTTGAGGAGGTTTTTAAAACAAATACTTTTTCTAATATTACATTACTTCAATATTTATTTCGACATAATAAAATAAAGAAAGGGGCTTCGGTTATTTTTATTTCTTCTGTGGCTTCAATAAAGCCTTATAAAGGTAATTCTTTGTATTCAGCTTCTAAAGGAGCATTAAATTCATTTGCGAAAGTGATGGCTTTGGAATGTGGCGTTAAAAGAATACGAGTGAATTGTATTCATCCGGGAATCATCCGTACCAAACCGGTAAGTAACTTTTCTGAGGAGGAAATGGCCAAACAGGCCGCTTCTATACCATTGGGTTTTGGAGTACCAGATGATATAGCTTATGGATGTATATATTTGTTGTCAGATGCTGCGAAATGGATAACAGGAACTGAATTAATTATAGATGGTGGTCAGTCTATTAGCTAATTATTAATAATATAATTAAAATAATGAAGTGTTTAATAAAGAATGTAGAAATTAAGGCTATTGCAACATGTCTTCCTCAAAATACTTTTGAGATGAATAGTTTAAAAGGGAAATATGAGGATAAAGAAATAGATAACATGATGAAGACAACAGGAGTTGTCAGGGTTCATGTAGCAGAACAATGTCAGACAACTTCTGATTTATGTTTTGAAGCTGCAGAACTTTTACTGAAAAGTGAAGACATTAATAAGGATGAAATAGATGGCGTTGTGTTTGTTTCTCAAACATTTGATTATTTATATCCAGCTACTTCTGTAGTCTTGCAACACCGCTTGGGATTGTCTAAGGAAACTATTTGCTTTGATATTTCTTATGGATGTTCCGGCTATATGTATGGACTTTTTCAAGCTGCTTCTATGATTCATACCGGTGCATGTAAAAATGTATTGTTGATGGCTGGAGATACAAATACGAAGATATTGAATCCCGATAACCTTGGGGCCAGAATGGTTTTTGGTGATTGCGGATCTGCAACTTTGGTTTCTGTAGGTACTTCTTCTATGGGATTTCATTTGTGCTCGGATGGTTCAGGAGCAAATACAGTTATTAATGTGAATGGAGGGTTTCGCCATTGGCCTGATAATGCTCAGAAATTGGATTTTAGTAAAAATGCAAATAAGGGCGATGATGTTTTTGCTTTTATTGTATCATGTGGTACGAAGAGTATTAAAACTATTTTAGATTTTATGGAATGGGACAAAGATGAAGTTGATCTTTATGCTTTGCATCAAGCCACAAAGTTTACTTTAGATTTTATGAAAAAGAAGCTTAAACTCAATGAAGATAAAGCTCCTTTCGATATTAAAAATTATGGAAATACAGGACCTACGACTGTACCTTTGGTTATAACGGATTATGCACATAAAAGTATAGAGGTTGATACCACAAAATGGAAAAAAGTAGTGTTGGCAGCTTACGGCGTTGGCTTATCGTGGGGGAGTATTGCATGCGATTTATCAAAAACCAACATTTATAGACCCATTAATCAAGACTTAAGATAAATATAATTATGAATGCTTTTATATTTCCCGGACAAGGTTGCCAAAAAGAAGGAATGGGAAAAGAATTATATGATAATTTTCCTAAGGCAAAAGAAATTTTTGAGTTAGCTAATGAATTTTTGGGGAGAAGAATTACTGATGTTATGTTTTATGGAACAGAACAACAGTTAATGGAAACTCAAAATACGCAGCCTGCAGTTTTTTTGTATGAAGTTGCTTTGGCTTTATCTCAAGATCATATATCTCCAGATGTTGTAGCGGGGCATTCTTTGGGTGAATTTGCTGCTTTAGTAGTGAACGGTACTATTAGTTTTGAGGATGGATTGAGTTTGGTGTTACATAGAGCATTAATAGCTCAGAAAACATGTGAGAATACTAATACTGCTATGGGGGCGGTAATAGGACTTTCTGATGAATACGTAGCGAGAAGAATAAAAGAAATTTGGGATGAGACGGGGGAACCTATTTATTTTGCAAATTACAATGGACCCGGTCAGGTCGTTATTTCAGGCTCTAAAAAAGGAATAAGACAAGCCTGTAAAGCATTCATGAAAGAAGGGGCGAAAAAAGCTGTACCATTAATGATTGGTGGCAGTTTTCATACGCCCTATATGGAAGAAGCTCGTTTAGAACTAAAAAAGCATATTGATGAGACAATTTTCAATTCGCCAGTAATTCCTGTTTGTCAATGTGTTGATGGAAAATTAAATTTAGATCCGGAAAAAATTAAAAATAATCTTATTGAGCATATAACTCATCCAGTCTTATGGACTCACATGGTTCACAATATGGTGAGTAGTGGAGTGGATAAGTTTTATGAAGTTGGTCCAGATGATACTTTGCAAAAAATAGTAACTCGCATGTATCCTGAAAAAAAGATAACTACAATTTGGTCAATACCTATATATAAACAATATAACCCATTAAATAATATTTGAATATGATTACTTTAAATGAATTTGTAGCAAAATTTGCTTCTGAGTTTGATGAAACTCCTGTAGAGAAATTTACTCCTAGTACAGTTTATAAAGAATTGGATGAGTGGGGGTCATTGACTGCTCTTTCTATTATTTCAATGATTGATGAAGAGTTTGATAAGTTTTTGACTGGAGCTGATTTGCGCTCTGTATCTACGATAGAAGAATTGTATGGTTTAATACAAACTAAATAATATGATAATGGATATACAATATTTTGTTGAAAAGTTTGCTGAACAATTTGACGAGACAGATATTGACTGTTTTAGTCCAAAAACAGTTTTTAAAGAACTTGATGAATGGTCTTCTCTAATAGCATTGACTCTTATTGCCATGATTGACGAAGAGTATGATGTTACTCTGAAAGGAGAGGATATCCGTGACGCTACTACAATCGAAGACTTGTTCACTATAATTGGGAAAATTAAAAATTGAATGTGCTATAATCCATATACGCTTGATAATAAAGTGGTTCTTGTCACGGGAGCTGCTGGTGGCATTGGACGACAAACAGCCATTGATTGTTCTAAAATGGGAGCAAGTCTTGTTTTGACTGATATAAATGAGAGTGGGCTGCAAGAGACGCATAATCTTTTGGATTATTCTCAAGGACAGTCACATGCATACTATAAAGCAGATCTTACAAATGAAACTGAAATTATACAATTAGTTGATATTCTCCCTGTCTTGGACGGATTAGTTTGTAACGCAGGGGTGATGAAATTAACGCTAACGCAGTTTCTAACTTTAGAAGAGATAGAGCGTGTGCATAAGATAAACTTAATTGCTCCGATGTTATTGACGAAATATTTGATTAAAAAGAAAAAAGTAAAAAAAGGGACTTCACTTGTTTTTTTAGCTTCTGCTGCTGGAGTATTTCGTGTGTCTATTGCAAATGGAATATATGCAACGACCAAATGCGGTATTGATGCCTTTATGAGAACAGTTGCTTTGGAATTAGGTCCGAAAGGAATTAGGGCTAATAGTGTTAATCCTGGTGTAGTTGAAACGAAACTTATTAATAATGGACAGTTTACAGAGGAGCAGCGTCAAGCGGAATTGAAAAACTATCCATTGAGGAGGTACGGTACTCCATTGGATATTGCTTATGCTGTTGTCTATTTGTTGTCGGATGCTTCTTCTTGGGTGACTGGTACTGCGTTGAAAATAGACGGTGGAATGACACTTAGTTAATTATGTATATGCAAAACTCATTATTGAAACAAAAAGTTTGTATTATTACCGGTGCCGCACAAGGTATCGGTAAATCTATAGCTGAACGTTTTGCTTC